>Ga0302314_10000016_pt1 | contig 276444 bp, 243 predicted proteins | sample III_Palsa_N2_3_FD_200533 | JGI IMG/M metagenome (GOLD analysis project Ga0302314, IMG submission 200533) | Peat permafrost microbial communities from Stordalen Mire near Abisko, Sweden - III_Palsa_N2_3 | ecosystem: Environmental > Terrestrial > Soil > Palsa > Peat permafrost | place: Sweden... | reverse complement strand
GCGAAGAGACGGCGGTTGCCGCGATGCAGGCCGGCGCCAATGACTATGTGATGAAGGAGAACTTGCGACGCCTCGGCCCGGCACTCGAACGCGAGTTGGCACAGGCCGCGCGGCGAGCAGCTCACCGCCAAGCGGAGGCTGAACTCAGCCGCTTCGAGGTGCAACTCCAACAGGCCCAAAAGATGGAATCTCTCGGGACGTTGGCCGGCGGAATCGCGCACGACTTCAACAACATTCTCGGCGCGATCCTGGGCAATATCGAGCTCGCCATGCTCGATCTCGAGCCCCGTCATCCGGTGCAAGCCGCTCTCGGAGAGATTCAACGGGCAAGTCTGCGCGCTCGCGACCTCGTGCGACAAATACTGACCTTCAGTCGTCGTCGACCGCAGCAGCTGGAAAACATGGCCCTGAAGCCTATCGTGGAGGAATCCTTCCGCCTTCTTCGCGCGACGCTGCCCGCGGGTGTCGAGCTTCGGCAAGACCTTGCCGAAGCGCCCCTGTACGTCCACGCCGACGCGACCCAACTCCAGCAGGTGCTGATGAACCTGTGCACGAACGCCTGGCATGCGCTGAATGACAAGCCCGGCCTGATCGTCATAGGCCTCGAAGCCACCGATATCGATGCCGCGGACGCGCGGGCGCGCGGCTTGGATGCGGGCGCCTACGCGCATCTCTGGGTGAGGGACACGGGCTCCGGGATGGACGCCCGAACGCTCGAAAGAGTCTTCGAGCCGTTCTTCACCACCAAGTCAACCGGTCAGGGAACCGGCTTGGGATTGTCCGTCGTCCACGGGATCGTCGCGGCTCACCATGGCAGCATCACCGTGGACACCCTGCTTGGCGAGGGCAGCACCTTCCACGTTCTCCTGCCGGCGAATTCCGAGCCCCTGGCCCTGCCGGCAGATCACGAACGGGCAGCGCTGGCGGAGGCACATGGTGAGCATGTTGTCTATCTCGATGATGACGAGACCGTCATGCTGGTCATGGTTCGAATCCTGGAGAGAGCCGGATATCGTTGCAGCGGCTTTCTTGAAGCCTCCGCAGCGTTGGCGTGCATCCAGGACGCGCCCGCGAGCGTGGATGTCTTCATCACCGACTACAACATGCCCGGTCGTTCAGGACTCGATGTGGCCCGCGAGGCGGCCTCATTGAATCCCGATTTGCCCATCGCGATCAGTACAGGGCTGATCACCGATGATCTACGCGAAAGAGCACGTGCGTTGGGCGTGTTTGCCGTCATTCAGAAAGAGAATGCATTCCGCGAAATTGTTCCGTTGGTCCGGCGCCTGTTGGAGAAAAACAGGACGTAGCGCCTGAACCCAACTCAACCCGTTGCGGCAGGCGACGGCACAGGCGCTAAGGATCGCCGTCGGCAGCCTCGGCAAGTGGCTCGCAGCGAGGTGTCAGGCGTCGAGCAGGGTGTTCAGAATCTCCAGGCAGGCTCGGGCAGTCTGGTTGTCGCCGTCCTGTTCCGCATGCCAAGCGGAGACGGACACGGCGACGACGTTGTAAGAGCGCAGGGCCCGGAAAAATGCCGCCATGTCCGCGGCACCGGGGCCGCGCTGGACATGGTATTTGAGCGCGGGCATGCGGGCCGGATCGTCGATGACGTCGGTGTCCCAGTGCAGATAGATGCGTTCCCGCGGTCGGAGATGCCCCAGCACTTCGCCCAGCGGGCAGCGCAGGATCTGGGAGCTCAGCAGGGCTTCGCTTTCGCCCGGATCGAGGTCGCGCGCATCGGCGAGCACGATTTGCCGCTGCGGGTAGGCCTGCACGCCGATGGTGGACAGGCAAGCGAGCGCCGCCTGGTTGCATGGGTCGAGCCCGCGGTCGACCCGGCCGACGAACATGGCCAGGGGCATGCCTCCGATGTACTGGGTTTTGGTTGTTGACCAGGTGTGGAAGTCGCCATGGGCGTCGAGCCAGAGCACGCGATCGGGCGGCTGGCCGGCTTGTTGCAGCCCGCCCAGCATGCCCAGGCTGGAGACGCAGTCACCGGCGAGGCTGACCGGCCTGCAGCCGCTGCTGGCCAGTGTTGCGACGCGTGCAGCCAGCAAGGCGTAGAGGCTGCCCAGGCCACGCAGCTTCGCAATGGGGTCGTCGCTCAGCGCTTCCTGCTGCTGGTCGAGTCCCAGTACGTCCCAGGGATGAAGGTCGATGTCCAGCACACGGCGCAGGCCGTCGCGGCGCTGGCCCATCAGGTAGGGCAGCAGAAGCCTTGCGTTCACAACCATGTGTCGGAGTCCATGGAGTAGCCGAGCAAGCCCATCATTTCGCACACCTCGGGCCGCCGACTCAGCTCCATGAGCATGGGGCCTCTCTTGTGCCAGCGTTTGAAACGCGGTGATTCAGTTGCCATCTTGACGGGCAGGCCGCCTGGCGGAGCCATGGCGGGCAGGCCGAGGTGGTCCGTGATCCGCCTCAACACCGCGGCGGGGCTGGCGACGAAGTCTTCGAAGGACACACGCAGGGTGCAGACGCCGCGCTGCAGGATGGCTTCGTGGACAGAGTACCACTGGTTCAGGCACACCTCCTCCAGCCTCGCACGCGTGAACCTTCTCCAATTGCTTGGCAGGTCGAATTTCCACCACTTGCGGCCGAAAGACACCCGGTCGGAATAGCCCTGGATGGCAAGTTCGCAGCCGACCTTGCTGAGGTCGTGCGAGAAGAAGCCCAGCGGGTAGAGCCAGCCGTCCATCAGACCGTTGACAGACTGCGCGAAGCCCCGCGTCAGGTGAATGTACGTCACCTCGGCATTGGGGAACAATCGCTCGTACATGCCGATGCGATAGGCATCGGATGGAGACTTGAAGAGCAGCACCGAGTCTCGCGCATCGGCCAAGGCGAAGGGCCGGCGCCTGAGCGCCGGCGCCACGAAAGGCGGCTCCTCGATTTTCAGGGGCTCGTCGAAGTGGAGGCTCGCGCCCGGCGCCGCGTTGCCGTCGTAGTAGCTGATCCGCCATGGCTCGTCACTGAATACGGCGGAGAGAATGTGGCGTTGCAGCTCGGCGTCACTGCGGCGGTCCCCACGTTCAAACAGGCTTAGCGCAGCCTCCAGCGACTGATCGAGGCGGCGGTAGGCATCGCCATCCAGAAAGTGCGAAGGGAACTGCAGCGCCAGCCGGTTCCTCCATTTCCTCAGCAGCAGGTTGGTGTCGAGGATCTCCGCCGAAGCAAATGAAATCTCGTCCATGATGCTGCTGGTCAGCTCAGCGACATTGGCCACCCCTTCGATGCAATCGCTGTCGGAATTTTGATTGAAGCCGTTACCGGACAAGGCCAGCAGCGGGTCCATCTCCCCATCGAGAGATGCGATGCGAGGGTGCAATGCCAGCACCGCCTTGAAGAGGCTGGACCCGCCTCGCGAGCTGGACAAGATGACCACCACCCGTCGGACCATCAAGTCCAGTTTCGTGCAGGGGACATCGCGGCGCGATTTGATGGTCAGCAGGCTGCTGTCCATGGCAGTCGACGCATCAAGCCAGGGTCATCTCGTAGACGATGAATTCCTGGCGTCGGGTGTCGTCGATGGACTCGCGGGCCAGTTCCGCGATCTGCAGGCCCGCCGTCTGCGCGAGGCGCATCATGGCCTCGATTTCACCGAAGTTGGATTGCACAAAATAGATGCGTCCCTTGGGGTTCAAGTGCCGCCCCGCTCCTTCGAAGAAACGCGTATTGGTCTTGAAGTCGGTGTCCCATTGCGACATCGCCACCACATCGTGCGCCGGCTTGTTTCGAAACGGCAGATTGGCCGTGATGACGTCGAAACGCTCGTCGCCCAGAGCGTTGAAAAGGTCGGATTGCAGCACCTTCATGGTGCCGGCAAAGCCATGCATCCGGGCGTTGTGGGTCGCGCTCCGGATGGCTGCCGGGTTGATGTCCACGCCCACCACTCGCGCCGCGCCTCGGTAGCAGGCGAAGACACCGATCACGCCCGAGCCCGTACCCACGTCCAGCACGCTCTCGCCCTGCTTGATCTGGAAATGCCTGACCAGCGGCTGGCTGTCGGCGAACGGCCAGAAGGTGTTGGGGTAGACCAGAAACTCCTTGTCCAGATATCGGACTTTCCGCCCCTCGGGAGGGACGGACTTGAAGAGTTGCTGCCGCTGCAGTTGCCATTGATCGGTAAAGCCAGGTAAATCCATCTGTCACCTCCGCGGGGCCTGCCGCACGAAGATCAAGCCGGCGGCCAGGAAACGCGATTGTGGACTGCCACCGCGGCGTGCTACCCGTAGACTGCATCACGCCACCCCATCCGGCCAGCGGTCGACCGATACGCGGTGTGCCGACATCATGCGCAAACGCCCAACCGCCGCCTCCCCGAGGTTCGAACTGCTGGCTCGAGAACTCGAGCAGCAGATCGCCGCCGGCGTGCTGCGCGCCGGGGATCGCCTGCCGTCCGTGCGCCAGGCTTGTGCCACTCGCGGCGTCAGCCCGAGCACGGTGTTCCAGGCCTACTACCTGCTCGAGTCCCGTGGTCTTGTTCGAGCCGTGCCGCGGTCGGGCTACTTCGTCGCCGCACGTGCCGACGGCGTCCTGCTCGCGGAACCGCGAACCTCCGAACCGGAGTCTGGAACCCAGCCCGTCGAAGTCAACGACCTGGTCTGCGCGATCCTCGGCTCCGCCCGAGCGCGCGACATCGTGCCGTTCGGTTCGGCTTTCCTCAGCCCGGCGCTGCTTCCTCTCGACCGACTCCGTCGTGCACTGGTCTCGAGCACACGGCGACTCGAACCCTGGAACATGGTCGACGACCTGCCGCCGGGCAACCTGCGGCTCAAGCGCGAGATCGCCAAGCGCTATCTGCGGCAGGGGCTGGCCGTGGCCACCGACGAAATCGTCCTGACCCATGGCGCGATGGAGGCGCTGAACCTGTGCCTGAGCGCGGTGGCGAGGCCGGGCGACGCGGTGGTGGTCGAATCCCCGACGTTCTACGTTGCGCTGCAGGCCTTGCAGCGCCTGGGCCTGCATGCCATCGAAGTGCCCACCCATGTCCGCGAGGGCATCGATCTCGGCCGCCTGGCGCAGGTGATCGAGCTCTATCGCCCGAAGGCGTGCTGGCTGATGACGACCTTCCAGAACCCGCTCGGCAGCCTGATGTCCGAGGCGAAGAAGCGCGACCTCGTCGGACTGCTCGCCCGCCACGACCTGCCGCTGATCGAAGACGACGTCTACTCGGAGCTCTACGAAGGCAACGCGGCGCCGCTGCCGGCCAAGGCCTACGATCGCCGCGGTCTCGTGCTGCACTGCTCGTCGTTCTCGAAGTGCCTGGCGCCCGGCTACCGCGTCGGCTGGGCCGCGCCGGGCCGGTGGGCGCGCGAAGTCGAACGGTTGAAGGTGATGACGAGCCTGTCGGGATCGATCCCGGTGCAGGCGGCGGTGGCCGAGTACCTGCAGGAGGGCGGCTACGACCGCCACCTGCGAAGCCTGCGCCTGTCCCTGCAGGCCCAGCGCGACGGCCTGTTCGCCGCGGTGAACCGGCACTTTCCGGATGGAACGCGGGTGGTTCGGCCGGCCGGGGGCTACTTCGTGTGGGTCGAATTGCCCGCCGGCGTCGACGCGATGGCCCTGCACCGTGCCGCGCTGGCGCAGCGCATCAGCATCGCGCCGGGGCCGATGTTCTCGGCACGCGGCGAATTCCGGCACCACATCCGGCTGACCTGCGGCCAGGGCTGGGACGCGGCGCTCGAGCGCGCCATGCGCACGCTGGCACGGCTGGTGGGCGACTCGCTGCGCGTCGAAGACGCGTTTCAACCACCGATCTGATCCGATCTGATCCGATCTGATCCGGTCGCCCAGGCCCGCAACTGCTCCGGCCGGCAGCACAGCCAGCTCGGCAGACTGCAGGCATGTCGACGACCACCCCGATCCGCGTATGCCGCACTGCGAAGCCGCTCTGACGCTGGTGGCGGCCGGCAGCGTGCCACCTGGCGCCGAACGCGCGCTGCACGAGGTGCTGGATCGACTGGGCCCCTCCGTCTTCGCTGGTCTGCTCGACTCCGACGGCGTCCTGCGCTACGCCAACCATGCGGCGCTGCAGGCCATCGGCAGCGCGCCCGAGCAGGTGCTCGGCCAGCCCTTCGACGCAACTCCCTGGTGGCAGGGCTGCGAGTTGTCGCGGCGGCGGCTGCAGCAGGCGCTGGCCAGCGCATTGCGCGGCGAGGCGTCGCGCTTCGACGTGCGCATCGCCACATGCGCCGGTGCCACGCTGGCCATGGATTTTTCGCTGCTGCCGCTCTACGGACCGGACGGCCGCGTGGCGTGGCTCATCCCTTCCGCGTGCGACGTGAGCGAACGGGAGCAAGCGCAGCGCCAGTTGCTGCTCACTCGCCATGCCGTCGAACAGGCCAACGACGCGCTCCTCCAGGTCGGGCCCGACGGGTTCTTTCGCGATGCCAACGCGGCCGCCTGCCGGCTGCTGGGCCTGGAACGCGAGCCACTGCTTCGGCTGCGCGTGACCGATGTCGACACCCAGATCGACGAGGCGCAGTGGCCGCAGCGCTGGCGCGAGATGTGCGAACGCGGTTCGTTGCGATTCGAGACCAGCGTCCGCCATCGCGATGGTCATGAAATTCCGGTCGATGTCTCCGTCAGCCAGGTGACCAGTGGCGACGAGACTTTCGCCCATGTGTGCATCGACGACCTGCGCGAGCGGCGCGCCGCCGAAGGCCGCATCCAGCATCTGCTGCGTTTCGACGACCTGACGGGCCTGCCGAACCGGCAGCGGCTCTTCGAAAGCCTGGGAACGACGTTGCAGACCAGCGAACGCACGGCGGTGCTGCTCCTCGAACTCGACCGCTTCAAGCGCATCAACGACGCCTTCGGCCTGCAAGTCGGCGACGCGGTGTTGCGCGAGGCGGCACAGCGCATCGTCGCCACCGTGCGCAGCGTCGACCTGGTCGCTCGGCGCGACGGTGACGAGTTCGTGATCGTGATGCCCGTCCCTTCGGCGGTCGCGTCGCAGACAGCGCAGGCGCTGCTCGACACCATCGCCCGCCCGATGATGATCGAGGGGCACGAGATCTACCTGACCTGCAGCATCGGCATCGCGTCCGCGCCTGCGGACGGCAATGGCGCCGCCATGCTGCTTCGCAGCGCCGACGCCGCGCTGCACCAGGCCAAGCTCCTGGGTCGCAACCAGGTCAACGTCTATGCAGGCGCACGCCACGACGATGACCCTGAGCGACTGATGCTGGAAACAGCGCTGCGCCGTGCGCTGCGCGACGAGCAGCTCGAGCTGCACTACCAGCCGCAAGTGGACCTGAAGCATGGCCACATCGTCGGCGTCGAGGCCTTGCTGCGCTGGGAGCACCCCACGCTGGGCAGCATCGCCCCGGATCGCTTCATCCCGATCGCCGAAGAGACCGGCCTGATCGTCGCCATCGGCGACTGGGTGCTGCGCCGCGCCGTCGAACAGGCAGCGGCCTGGCAGCGGGCCGGGCTGCCGCCGCTGCGCATGGCCGTCAACCTGTCAGCGCGCCAGCTGATGCAGCCGGACCTGGCGCGGCGCATCGAAGGCCTGCTCGCCGCGACTGGCCTCGACCCGCGGCTGTTCGGTGTCGAGGTCACCGAGAGCATGCTGATCGGCAACTTCGACCAGGCGGTGCAGCACCTGCGAACGCTGCGCGCGCTCGGGGTCGAGGTCTCGCTCGACGACTTCGGCACCGGCTACTCGAGCCTGAGCTACCTGCGGCGGCTGCCGGTGGACGTCGTCAAGATCGACCGCTCGCTGGTGCCGGACGTCACCGCGCCGGCTGAAGACGTGTCGATCACGCGCGCGATCATCACGATGGCGCATCGCCTGCAGATGAAGGTGCTCGCCGAAGGCGTCGAGAGCGAAGGCCAGGCAGCACTGCTGGCCGCCAATCGATGCGACCAGATGCAGGGCTACTGGTTCAGCGCCGCACTGCCGGCAGCCGCGGTCGAATCCATGCTGCGCGACGGCCGGCAGATCGATCCGGCGCTGCTCGGCCGGCGCTCGCGGCAGCGCACCTTGTTGCTGGTCGACGACGAGGAGAACATCGTCGCCGCGCTGCGCCGGCTGCTTCGCGCCGAAGGCTGGAAGGTGCTCGGCGCCACCAGCGCCGAGCAGGCGCTGCACCAACTGGCGCGACACGAGGTGGACGTCGTTCTGTCGGACCAGCGAATGCCTGGCATGACCGGGGTCGAGCTGCTGCGCCGCGCCAAGGAGCTGTACCCCGAAACGATCCGGCTCGTGCTGTCCGGGTACACCGAGCTGCAGTCGATCACCGACGCGATCAACGAAGGGGCGATCTACAAGTTTCTCGCCAAACCCTGGGACGACGAGCAACTGCGGACCCACCTGCGCGAGGCCTTCGCGTTGAAGGAGATGGCCGACGAAAACCGCCTTCTCGGCCGAGAGGTGCAGGCCGCCAACCGGGAGCTGGCTGACTTGAACCAGCGGCTGCAGGCGTTGCTGAGTGCGCAGCGCGAGAAGAGCGAGCGCGAGATCGGCAGTCGCGAGGCGGCGCAGGAACTGCTGGATGCCGTGCCGGTGCCCGTGTTCGGCATCGACGACGAGGGGCTGCTGGCATTCGTCAACGCGCCGGCCCAGGCGCTGTGCGGACTCGATGGCGACCTGCTGGGACGGCCTGCGACCGAGCATTTGCCGAAGACCTTGCAGCGGGTGCTGGAAGGCGCTCCGATGCTGGTGATGCTGGCGAGGCGACGCTGGTGGGCGATGAGCCGGCTGTTGAACGGCAAGGCGCGCGGCCGCCTGGTGGTGTTGCTGCCGCAAACCGGAGCTTCGACATGACTGCCCCAGCCACTCCCGACGCGCCGCCGCCGGTGGCGCTGACGCACCTGTTCCGCCATAGCCTGCGCGACGGGCGGGTGCATCCGCTGCTGCACATCATGCAGCGCTACCGCCAGGAGGCGCCGAAATGACCCCGGCCTGTCGTCCCATCGCCCGCGACGAGTTGCTCGCTGCGCTGCGCGATCTGCCCCCGCTGCCTTCGGTCGTGCTCGAACTGATCACGTCGCTGGGCCACGAGGAACTCAGCGCCTCGCAGTTCGCTTCCAAGATCTCACGCGACCAGGCGCTGGCCGCCAAGACCCTGCGCCTGGCCAATTCGTCGTTCTACGGGCGAGGCAGGCAGGTGCGCTCGGTCGCCGAGGCCATCACGGTACTCGGCCTGCGCACGGTGCGCGGCGTCGTCACCGCCGCCGGCATCGCCGGCAGTTTCCGCTGCCACCCCGCTTTCGACCATGACACCTTCTGGCGCCACTCGATCGGCAGCGCCCTGTGCGCGCAGGCACTGGCCGGTGAACTGGGGCGCGACGACGGCGACCTCGCGTTCACGGCAGGCCTGCTGCACGACATCGGCCGGCTGGCGCTGGCCAGCGCCTTTGCGCCGGCCTACGCCGAGGTCGAGCAGTGGCGGCGCGACCAGGACTGCCCCGGCGACGTCGCCGAGCGCGCCGTGCTGGGCATCGATCACGCCGAGGTCGGCGGGCTGATGGCGCGGCAGTGGAACTTCGCGCCGGTCATCGTCGACGCCATCCGTCGGCACCATGCACCGCCGGCCGTCTCCGAGGTCACGCTGACAGGCATCGCCCATGTCGCCGACGCCATCGCCCACGCGCTCGGTCTCGCCGGTGACGTCGACGAGGCCGTGCCGGCCTTGCTGCCGCCGGTCTGGGCCGCCTGCCGCCTGGACGACGCCGGCTGCATGCGCGTGTTCGCCTGCACCGAGGCGCAGTTCGAGACCGTCTGCGAAGCGTTGCTTCATTGAAGGCCATGTCCGAAACCGACCTCATCTCGCTGCAGCGCGCGAACCAGGAACTGCGCGCCTTGAACGACTCCCTGCGCAGCGCCCAGGATCAGTTGCTGCAGTCCGAACGCCTGGCCTCGATCGGGCAACTCGCCGCCGGCGTGGCGCACGAGATCAACAACCCGATCGGCTATGTCTTCTCGAATTTCGGCACGCTGGAGGCCTATCTCGAGCGCGTGTTCGAGATGCTCGACGCGTACGAACAGGCCGAAGCGGCGCTGGCCGGCAGCAGCATCGCGGACAGGCTGGCGACATTGCGTGCACGGGTCGAACTCGACTACCTGAAGCAGGACATCCCGCTGCTGATGAGCGAGTCGAAGGAAGGCCTCTCGCGGGTGCGCAAGATCGTCCAGGACCTCAAGGAGTTCTCGCGCGTCGACACTCACCAGGAGTGGGCCTGGGCGTCACTGCACCAGGGCATCGACTCCACGCTGAACATCGTCGCCAACGAGATCAAGTACCGGGCCGACGTCCGGCGCGAATACGGCGCGCTGCCCGACATCGAGTGCCTGCCGTCGGAGCTCAATCAGGTGTTCCTGAACCTGCTCGTCAACGCGGCCCAGGCGATCGGCCCGGAGCGCGGCCTGATCGTCGTGCGCAGCGGCGACGCCGGGGACGAGGTCTGGGTCGAGGTCGAGGACAACGGCTGCGGCATCGCTTCCGAGCATCTGGCGCGCGTCTTCGACCCGTTCTTCACGACCAAGCCCGTGGGTCGCGGCACCGGCCTGGGCTTGTCGCTCTCCTACGGCATCGTCCAGAAGCACCACGGCCGCATCGACGTGCGCAGCGAACCGGGCCGCGGCTCGTGCTTCCGCGTCACGCTGCCGGTGCGGCGCCCGGGCACCGGCGGGGGAGCCACATGACAGCGGCCGCTCCGGCCTGGACGGTGCTCGCCGTCGACGACGAGCCCAACATCCTGGCCGCGCTGCGACGGCTGTTCCGCGCGACGGGCTGGCGCATCCTGACGGCCGGCCACGCGGAAGAGGCGCTGGCGCTGCTCGCCACGGAACCCGTCGACGCCGTGCTGTCGGACATGCGCATGCCGGGCATGGACGGCGTGCAGCTGCTCGAACGGGTCAGCCTCGGCTGGCCGAGTACGGCCCGTCTGCTGCTGACGGGCCAGGCCGACCTGGGCTCGACGATAGCCGCCATCAACCGCGGCCGGCTGCACCGCTACGTGACCAAGCCGTGGAACGACGACGAGCTGGTGCTGACACTGCGCCAGGTCGCGGAGGGCCAGCAGCTCGAGGCCGACAAGCGTGCGCTGGAGCGGCTCACGCGCGAGCAGAACGACGAGTTGAAGACGCTGAACTCGGGGCTGGAGGCCCGCGTCGCCTTGCGCACCGGGGAGCTGGCCGCCGCCAACGACCGGCTGAAGCGCAACTACCTGACGTCGATCAAGGCCTTCACCGCGCTGATCGAGCTGCGCGGCAGCGCCCAGGTCGGACACGCGCGCCAGGTCGCCGACCTGGCTCGGCGCATCGCGCAGGCGATGACGCTGGATGCCGACGCCACGCGCGACCTGCCGATCGCCGCGCTGCTGCATGACATCGGCCACATCGGCCTCAGCGATGCGGTGCTGGCACGGCCGCTGAGCCGTCTCGAAGGCAACGAACTGCGGCGCTACCGGCTGCACCCGGTGCTTGGCGAGCAGGCGTTGCTGGCCAGCGACGACATGCAGGGCGTGGCGCCGCTGATCCGCGCTCACCACGAACGCTGGGATGGACAAGGTTTCCCCGATGGCCTGCGCGGCGCGGCGATCCCGCTCGGGGCCCGCATCCTGGCGGTGGCCGATGCCTTCGAGGATCTGCGCAGCGGCCGGATCGATGGGCAGGCCCTGAGCCCGTTCGACGCTCGCCGCACGGTACTGGCCGGGCGCGGCAGCCAGTTCGACCCGGCCGTCGTCGATGCCTTCGCGAGCCTGTTCTCGTCCGCGTCGCCCAAGCGTACCGTGCCGACGCTGTGCTTGCCAACCGGGGAGCTGCGCGCCGGCCAGACACTGACGCGGGATTTCGTGTCGCCCGAGGGCGTGCTGCTGCTGTCGGCCGGCCAGAGGCTGGACGACGACCTGATCGGCCGGATCCGTGCCTTCGAGCGCAAACATGAGCTGGCGCTGACACTGGCGGTGCAATGGCCGCAGGAGGCGTCGCGGTGAAACGCCTGCTGATCGTCGACGACGAGGCGCCGGTACTGCACGCTCTGCGCCGGCTGCTGCAGCGGCACTTCGAACCGCCGCAGCTCGGCGTGGAGCTTTGCGCGGATCCGCTGCACGCGCTGCGGCGCCTGCAGCAGGCGCATTTCGACGTGATCATCAGCGACTACCGCATGCCGCTGATGGATGGCGTGACGCTGCTCGTCCGCGCCAGGGAACTCGACCCGCGCGCGGTGCGCATGATGCTCAGCGCAGCCGCCGACCTCGGCACCGTGCTGGACGCCGTGAATCGCGCCGAGGTCTTCCGCTACATCCCGAAGCCGTGGCACGAACCGCAGCTGCTGGCGGACCTGCATGCCGCGCTGGCGTTCGACCCTTGCGCCATCCCGAGCCCCGACGAACTGGAACGGCGCCGGCTCGAAGCGCTGGAGCCGGGCATCACCGAGGTCGAGTGGGGCCCGAACGGCGAGGTGCTGATGCCAGGCTACCTGCCGACGCGACCGAGCGAGCTGTGAGGTTTGGTTGGCCGGCGAGCTCTCGATCTAGACGCCTCGCTTGCCGAGCATGGACGCGATCTGCTCCTTCGGCACGGCCTTGGAAACGAGGAATCCCTGCATCTGGTCGCAGCGAAGCAGATGAAGCATGCGGGCCGTCTCCTCGGTTTCGACGCCTTCGGCCACGACCTTCAGCCGCAGTGAATGAGCCAGCGCGATCATCGTGGAGACCAGCGTCATGTTGTCCGGGCTGTCCAGCATCGTCGACACGAAGGCGCGATCGATCTTCAGCACCTGCACGGGCAGCTTGGCCAAGTAGGCGAGCGACGAGTAGCCAGTGCCGAAGTCGTCGATCGAGACGTTGACGCCCATCGACGACAAGGCCTGCAGCTTCTGGATCGTGGCAGCGATGTTTTCCATCAGCAGGCTCTCGGTGAGCTCGATGTCGATGCCGGAGGCTATGCCTGCTTCCGAAAGCGTGCGCGAGACGACGTCGATGAAGTCCTGGCGGCGCAATTGAACGGCTGACACGTTCACGGCGATCCGCGGTGCAGGCAAGCCTGCATCCAGCCACTCGCGGTAGTCGTTGGCCGCGGTGCGCAACGCCCACGCGCCCACGTCGATGATCAGCCCCGTCTCCTCGAGCAGCGGAATGAACTCCAGCGGTGGCACGAGTCCGCGCTCCGGGCTCATCCAGCGGATCAACGCCTCGACGCCTTCGATGCGACGAGTGCCCAGATCGACCTTGGGCTGGTAGTACAGCACGAACTCCTCTCGCTCGATCGCCTTGCGCAAGCGACCCTCCAGCGCCAGGTTCTTCGCGACCGATTCAGTCATGCCCGGCGTGTAGAAGAGGAGTGCGTCCGACGAGGCCTGGGCCTTGCGTACCGCAGCCTCGGCATTTCTGAACAGCGCCTCGGTGGTCTCCCCATCGCGAGGAAACATGGCCACGCCGATCTTGGCCGCCACGCGCAGTTCATGCCCGCCAACGATGTACGGGGCCTGAAAGCAATTGCGGTACTTGATGGCGCCACGCTGCACGACATCGCCTTCGCCGGAGATGTCGGACATCACGATCGCGAAGTGATCCGCGCCGAGGCGAGCCACGAACTGCTTGTCCGTCGCGCTGGCGAGCAGTCGTTCAGCCACGCCTCGGAGCAATTGGTCACCCGTGGTGCGCCCCAGGGTGTCATTGATCGTCTTGAATCGTTCCAGGTCGATCATCACGACCGCGAGCTGACGGCCTTCGGCCGACGAGGTGACGATCAACCGTTCGAGCCGCTCTTCGAGCAATACGTTGTTGGCAAGGCCGGTCAGCCCGTCGTAGTACGCCAGGAAGTGCAGGCGCTCCTCCTTGTAGATGTGATCCAGCGCGAACGCGATGTCGCGCACGAGCTCTATGAGCAGCTGGGATTCCTCCACGTCGAACGCGCCCGGCACGCTGGAGAACAACGCGAGCACGCCGACGCTTCGACCCGAGATGACGAGCGGAAGGCACGCAAACGATCTGTGTCCCCTGGCCAGCAGACGGCCACGCAATTCGGTGATGGTGTCATCGGCGGAAACGTCGTTGCATACGACAGGCTCGCCGCTGCGAATTGCACGTGATCCGGGGCGCTCGCTATCGGGCGTACCGCCGCGCGCCGTAATGCGAATGTCGGGGACGTACGACTGATCTTCCCCGAAGACCGCCGCCATGGCGCCGTCCTGGGTGATGGGGTCGAGCATGCCGACCCAGGCCATGCTGAAGCCGCCGGTCTGCACCGCGAGGCGGCAGGCCTCCCGAAGCAGTTCTTCCCGGTTGCCCGCGCGCACGATCAGGGTTCCGATGCCGCTCAGCATGGCGTGCACCCGGCTCAGGCGGCGGATACGCTGCTCGGATCGACGCGTCTCCGTCACGTCCTTGCCGATGCTCGCGGTGCCGATCACTGCGCCGGCAGGGTCACGCAGGATCGTGTTGTCCCATTGGATGAGGAGGCGCTCGCCAGTGCGCGTCACGATCTCGTTCTCGTGGTGCCACGCAGACGGATGATCGGCGAGCAGGTCGCCAAACGTAGCCCTCAACGAGGCGCTCTCAGGAGGAACGAAGGTGTCGAACCAATCCTTTCCGATCACCTCTTCTTCTTCCCAACCCGTGAGTTTCAGGAGAAAGCTGTTGCAATAAGTGATGCGCGCTCCGCCGTCCAGCATCAACGAGACGAGCTGAACATTGCGCAACAGGTCGCTGAAGCGGCGCTGGCTTTCGCGCAGCGTCCTTTCCATGGCGAGCCTGTCGACCATTTCGTGGCGGAGCGCATCCTCGTTGCGGTTCGACGTCGACAGACGCTCGTTCGCCGCCGCGAGTTGCTCCGCGAGGTTGGCCAACCTGTCGGTGAGAATGCGGATGTGGCGGGCATCGAACTCGTCGAGCCGCGGCGGCGCATCTGGCGCGGGTCGGGCGATCGCGCGAGCGACGCAGTCGAGCAGCGAGGCGGGTTCGCAGGACTTCGACAGGATCTCGAGAACGCCGCACGAATCTGCCAGCGAACGAACATCGGCGTCTGCGAATGTTGCGCTGCGCAGGATGATTCGCGTGGATGAAACGTCGGGCGCCGCCCGCACCGCCCGCACGAACTCCAGGCCGTCCATGGCAGGCATCAGAACGTCGCAGATGACGAGATCGGGCCGTGCCTCTTGCAGCATGGCCAGGCCGTGGGAGCCCGATTCCGCCTGCAGCGTTTCATACCCTGCGGATTTCAGCAATGCCGTCAATTGCAGCCGATTCACGTCGACATCGTCGACCACCAGGATCTGTTGCATGTGGATGTCAAGCTCGGTTGTAGTCAGCCCGCGATCAGTGGGATGCCAACCTATTATGCGAGGGGGGGCTGGATGCCCCACCGACGACGGCGAGGCATCGGTCGCAGGAAACGAGAAAGATCCCACGGGTCGCCTTGACGGCGTGGCAGGCGCTGGTCGAGAACCTCGAGGCTGGATTCAGATGCTCGACCGACCCGAGGTTCACCAGCTGGCTGTCCCACGCACGCGCCAGTTCGCTCGTGCGCTCGAAGCGTGCCAGCGGGTCGTCGAGGCTCGCCGCGACGATGGACCAAGCCGAAAGAAGAGTGGACAGACCTCGCTCCGGACTTCGGCGTCGACGATGGGAAAGACCGCTGCCCACGCGCAGCGCCGGCGCTCGCCCCACGCCGCCAGCCCGAGCCTGCCTCCGGGCCTGGTCAAGCGGCGCATCCGGTCAAGCGCCTGCTCCGGGTCGGGCAGGTACATGAGGCCGAAGCGGCAGGTGACCACGTCGAATGCAGTATCCGGCAGCGACGCCGGGACACGGCCGCAGGCGGTCGACCGGCAGACCGCGCGCCGTCGACAACGGACGCTCCCACGACGCGTCGTAGCGCGCGGCCGCGCGATCCCAGCCGTAGCGCTGCACGCGCAGCTGCAGGCGCGCATCCATCATCGTCATGCGCGCGTCGCGACGATCTCCAGATAGGCGCTCGGCACCGTCAGCGCGTGCCGGCCGCCGGTGTTCATCTCGTCGAGCAGCGTGACGAGATCGCGCTCCAGCGCCGCGCGGCCGTCCTGCGGCAACGCCGCGAACGCCTTGTGCACCGGGCCGTACCATTGGCGGAACACGTCGACGAAGTGCGCCGCGGAGCGGTAGCGGAAGTTGAAGTGGCGACGCTCCACCCTCAGCTCGGAGAACCCCGAGCCCAGCAGCTCGCGCAGCTTCGCCTCGTCGCCCCAGTTCGACGGCGGCAGCGCGCCAGTCGGCGGCGGCAGTTGGCGGGCGATCGTCTTGAACAGGCTGCCGATGAATCCGTCGGGCGTCCAGTTCGCGAGCCCGATCCGGCCGCCGGAGCGGCACACGCGCACAAGCTCGGCGGCGGCCCTGGGCTGGTCGGGCGCGAACATCACGCCGAATGTCGAGACGACCGCGTCGAATGCGCCATCCTCGAATGGCAGGGACTCGGCGTCGGCGGTGCGCATCGTCGCACTCAGGCGCTCGGCAGCCAGCCGTTCGGCGCCGCGATCCAGCAGCGATGGCACGTAGTCGGTGGACGTCACCTGAGCGCCGCGTCGCGCGGCGGCCAAGGTGGCGTTGCCGTTGCCGGCGGCCACGTCGAGCACGCGCTGATCCCAGCCGATGTCGCACGCTTCGGCGAGCTGCTCGCCCACCAGCTGAAGCGTGGTGCCGATGACCGCGTAGTCGCCGCTGGCCCAGGCGGCCTGCTGGCGGGTCTTGAGGGCGACGAGGTCGAGCGGGGCGTTCATGGCGATCTCCTTCGTGGGTTGATGGCCGCAGTGGATCGCGGCGGACGCACCGACGTCCCGGCCGATCGTCCGCGCGGCTTGTCCGACCGTCCGGATCGCCTCCCGTGATCGCCACCGCCCCGGATGCGCGGCGCACAATTGCAGGAACGACCTTGCGGGAGTTGGCGATGGGCATGCAGGTAGTGGCCGACGCGATGGTGCGTCTTGAAAGGGTGCTGCGGCGGCGGCCCGAGACGGGCCTGTCGGTGGACGCTCCGGTGCGGGCGTTCTGGAGCGGGCCGGAGGCGCCGCTGGGCGTCGTCTGCCGCCATCCGAACGGATGCGAGGTTTGCACCGACATGCCCGCCGAGCTCGGCGGCGGAGGCGGCCAGGTGACGCCCGGCTGGCTGTATCGCGCGGGACTGGCGAGCTGCGCGACGACTTCGATCGCGCTTCTCGCCGCGGCCGAAGGCGTCGCGCTGACGACGCTGCAGGTCGAGGCCACGAGTCGAACCGATGCGCGCGGGCTCGTCGCGCTGGAAGATGGAGACGGTCGCGTCGTCAGCCCGGCGCCGGTCGATCAGCGTCTGGCCATCGCGATCGGCGCGCACGACACGACTCCCGCGCAGTTGTGCGCGCTGGTGGAGCGCGCGCTGCAGCGCTCGCCGATTCCGCTGGCGGTGCAGGCAAACGGCCTGGCCGTGCAGGTCGACATCGCCTGATGGACGCGCTTTCGCAGACCCTGCGCGTGGTGCACCTGGTGGGCGCAATGTTCTTGCACGCGCGCTTCACCGCACCGTGGTGCTACCAGTCGCCGCGCGCCGATCTCGCGGCGCCGTTGCTGGAGCCGCAGGCCGAGCGCGTCGTGATCTTCCACCTGATCACCGAGGGCGAGTGCTTCGTCGAGATGCCTGGCGAGGCGCCGATGCGCCTCGTGGCGGGCGACGTCGTCCTGTTTCCGCACGGCGACCCGCATCGCATGAGTTCGGAACCCGGACTGCTGCCGGCCAGCGGCGGCGCACCGCTGTCGGAAGTGCTGTCGCGCCGCCCGCGGATGCTGGCCTACGGCGGCGGCGGGGCGCCGACCAAGCTGGTGTGCGGCTATCTCGCCTGCGACGATCGCCTCGCGCGGATGCTGCTGAGCGGCCTGCCGAGCCTGCTTCGTGTCAACGTGCGCGGCTCGCCGGCGGGCCTGTGGCTCGAGGCCTCGGTGCGCTACGCGCTGGCCGAGGCGCGGTCGCCGCGGCCTGGCGGCGCCGGCGTGCTCGCGAAGCTGGCCGAAGTACTGTTCATCGAAGTGCTGCGGCTGGCGATGCAGGACGCCTCGCGTCCGGCGGCAGGATGGCTGGCCGGAGTCGGTGACCGAATCGTTGGCGCGGCGCTGGCGGCGATGCATGATCGGCCATCGCACGGATGGACGCTCGATGAGCTGGCGCATGCCGTGCACAGCTCGCGCTCGGTGCTGGCCCAGCGCTTCCAGGAGCTCGTGGGGCACTCGCCGATGCAATACCTCACGCAATGGCGCATGCTGCTGGCGAGCAACCTCCTTCGTCGCAGCAACGTGCCGCTGTCGCAGGTGGCTGAGGAGGTGGGCTATCTGACGGACGCGGCCTTCAGCCGCGCTTTCAGACGCGAGTTCGGCCTGCCGCCCGCAGCGTGGCGACGGAGCCGATTGAACAGGCCGGCCATCGAAGCTGGATGAAAGGCTGCCTTGCCAGCGATGGCGATCGCCTGGGCGTATCGCCAGAACGTCCGATTTGTGACGCATTGGCTCGTGCGGCGCATCGTCACGGAGATCGGCGCGCCATCGATGTCCGGAGCGACCGGGCGTCGGCGCCGCGTTCGGCGTCTGCTTGCCCGAGCCGTTGCGGATCAGAATGCGGTCATGACCGACTCGAACGCCGCCCTGCTCACGATCGCCGAACTCGTCGAACTGGCGCAAGCCCGGCGCGGTCCGGCGTGTCCAGCCTGCGGGGCGCTCGTGTGTCCCGGCTGGGAGGCGCTGCCAGGCAGCTTCGTGCGCGACGCGCTCGAGCGCGTGGGCACGCTGCGCGGCCCGGAGGTCGACGATCCCACCGTCGCCGAGTACCACCCGAACGGTACGCACGCATGGTCGTCCGACGCCCCCATCGCGCCGGGCTGGTTCCCGTACAACCGGTGCGACGCCTGGCGCTGCAAGACCTGCGCGCGGGCCTTCCTGCGCTACACGGAATACGGCGGCTACTACACGGAGGAACGCATCCGCGAGCTCGATGCGGCGCTCATCGTCGACGTCGCGCCGCCGGCCTGAAGCGGATCACGCGCCATCGCTCGCCCGCGGCGCCGCGGGCTTGCGCAGCAGCGACCACGCCATCGCGCCCATCGTCGCGACGCCCGCCAGCAGCGCGGCCCACAGCCAGGGCGATCGAGAGGCCAGCGGCGCCGGCAGCGGAGCGGACGCCGACGCCGTGGAAGGCACCGCCGCGGCCGCCGCGAACGGCGTGACGCTGGCGCTCGCGGCGGGCAACGCGGCATCCGCGGCGCGACCCGGCATCAGCGCGTCCAGCGACATCGGCGCGCCGCTCTCGCCGGTCTTCGCGCGCACGAGCGCGAACGGGCCGGCGCCGCGCGCGACGAACACCAGCTGGCGCTGGTGCACGCCGATGCGGATCGTCGGCGCGGCGTGGCCCAGTTGGGTGATCGGGCCGAAGGTCTCGAGGCGCAGCGCCTGCCAGGTCGTGTCGTCCAGGCGCAGCGGCGGCGAGTGCAGGTCGGGCGCGCCGGATGGCTGCGACAGCCAGTAGACGTTCGCGACGGCCGCGCTTTCCCAGGCCATGCCCGTCGTCTCCACCGAATGCTCCGCCTTCAGCCGCAGCGCATGCAGCGAGCCGCGCAACAGCGAGTGGCGGAGCATCGGCTGGCGGCGGGTGTCGACCTGGCCCAGCACCATCACCTGGGCGTTGGTATCGACCTCCGCGGGCAGGACCTGCACCGCCGCGACGGGCGTGTTGCGCGGCAGCGGATAGTCGCACGAGCTCTCCTCGCAGCCGGACGCGACGATGGCCGCGCTCCATTCGAGCGGCGCCGGCGCCGGGCCGTGCGGCACCCGCGTGACCGACGCAGATACCAGGGGCGGTATCGCGGAGCGCCGCGCCGTCGTCAGGCGCAGGTAGCGCGCCGGCACGTGGTCGAGATCGATGCCGTTGGCGGACAGATGCTCGCGATCCGCCAGCGTGGCCAGCGCGCCCGTCGCGCCGACCTGCGGCAGCGCCTGCAACTGCACCAGTTGCGCGTCCTCCAGCAGCGTGCGCCAGTGCTGCAGGTCGTCGCTCGCCTCGACGCGCAGGGTGTAGACACCTTGCGTGCCGGGTTCGAGCCCGAGGTCGAGACGCAGCAGGTCGTCGTTGCCGTCCTTGGTGTCGACGATCCAGGCCTGGCGCGGCGACGTGCCAGCGCTGTTGGCGGAGGCGTCGTCGGACGGCGGCAGCGGCACCTTGTACAGGCGCGCCGACACCTGTTGCGGCGCGGGCGGCGGCGTCGTCGTCTCGACCCACGCGAACGCCATCGTCTCGCCCGCGCCGTTGCGCACGCGCAGGTCGACCAGGCCGGGCGAAGCCGACAGCCGGCGCGCCTGGGCGTCGATGTCCAGCACGTAGTACGGGCCGCTGCCGGCGAGCGTCAGCGGCAGGACGGTGTCTGCGTCGGGCGGAGCGGCCAGGCCGGCCTGGGTGCAGGCCAGCGCCAGCGCCGTCAGGCCGGCGAGGGAGGCGTTCTTCATGCGGCTTCCCCGACCGTACGCGGGCGGCGCGCTTCGTCGTCGCGGCGCGGCGGGATCGGCGCGAAGTAGCCGACGGCCAGCATCAGGCCGCCCACCACGATGAATGACACGATGCGGTAGAGGCTTGCGCGATCGGCCAGTTCGACCAGGAACAGCTTGGCGACGACCACGCCCAGCAGCGCGGTACCGACGGCCCAGGCGACGCGCCGTCCGGCGCGATGCCCTGCCACCATGGCCGCGACGCCGATCAGCGCCCAGGTGACCGACAGGGCGGCCTGCGCCAGCCGGGACGCATACAGCGCGTCCGCGTTCCAGGCGATGCCGTCCCAGTGCGCGCAGCTGCGCAGCACCATTGCGGTGACGAGCGCGAAGGCCGTCGCACTCAGGGCCGCGACGAGCGCGGGCGTCGGCCGCGGCGGGCGTCCCGCGGACGCGTTCGCGCGCAGCCACGTGGCGAGCGCCAGCAGCCCGACGCCTTCGCCGATCTCCAGCGGATTGAGCAGCGGCAACCAGGGCGCGAGGTTCGAATAGCCGCCGTCGCCCAGGCTCAGCCAGAGCCAGGCAAAGAGGTAGAGCGAGAGTCCGCCGCAACCGGCAGTTAGCCAGGCCTCGCGCAGCTCGCGCGACTTCTGCAGGCGCTGCAGCGCGGGTCGCACGCTCGCGACCAGGATCAGCGCCGGCACCATCATCGTCGCGAGCGCGTGCCAGGCGTCGCCGGACAGCGCGACGGCGTCGACGAGGCGCTCGCACTCGTGCGTCGCCAGCGCGACGAACAGCCAGTTGCCCGCCAGGTAAAGCGGCGCGGTCGCCAGCGCCGGACGCCAGCGTGCCTGCAGGCGCATCAGCAGCGGATGCGCCAGCAGCGCGAGCGGCCAGGCCAGCCAGCCGAGATGGGCCGACGGCACGGTCGCGTAGGGCGACTCCAGCGCCAGCGCGACCCAGGCCGGCACGACCAACAACGTGGCTTGGCCCAGCACCGGCCAGTCGCGCCGGCGCGCGATCACGAGCGCGGCGATCGCGCTGAGGGTGACCCAGATCGCCTGCCAATGCGGCCACGCCTCGAGCGAGCCCGATTCGTGCGCCGCCACCAGGCCGCGCCACACCAGCGGCGGCAGCGCGCGCGACCACCACAGCAGCGCCCAGGCGACCAAAGTCCATTGCACGGGCGTCGACAGCCACCAGGCGCGCGTGGAGTCCCGCGCCGCCCGGTTCAGCAGGTCGCCGATGAACAGGCCTGCGGCCGTCAGCAGCAGCGCAACCCAAAGCGTCGATGCGATCACGGTGCCCGTCGCGACCGGCTCCCAGACCGGCCGCCCGAAGACGAGGCTGGCCACGCCGGCGGCGACCTGCAGCGCCAGGCCCGAGCCGACCAGCGCGCCGCTGCGCAGCCGCAGGCCGATCCAGCCGGCGGCGACGCCGATGACGGGCCACGCGAGTGCGGCGTCGTCCGGCGCCACCTCGAACAGCAGGCTCGCGCTGGCGACGGCCAGGCCCAGCACCAGGCCGATGCTGTTGCCCAGCGGAATTGGCCGCGGCGTGTCCCGCGCCGCCTCGCGCCACGCGTCTCGCAGGCCCAGCCAGCCGGTGGCCAGCAACGCGGCGCCGATCAGCAGCGCGGCGACGAGGTCGCGCCAGGCATGCGCCGAAGCGCTGTCCGTGACCTGCAGCGACAACGTCATCGTCGTCAACGCGCCCAGGTGCAGCAGCACGCTCGCTACGCGCAGCGACGGCGCGGCGAGGCGGCCCGCGAGCGCGGCGCCGCCGTAGGCGATCCAGGCGGTGATCGCGCCGGCCCACAGCATCGGACAGCGCATCCACGCCAGCGCCGTGAACGCGAACGCGGCGGCGAACGGCACGGCCAGCGCGGCGATCTCCTCGACCTGTCCGCGTGTCTCCGCGACGACGCGGCGGCGCACGGCGTCCATCGCGCACAACGCCAGCGCCAGCATCGCCATGCCCAGCGTGGAGCCGGCGAGAAGCGGGACGCCGTCGCGCAGGTCCAGCGACAGCCCCGCCACCAGCCGCAGCGCCGCGCCCAGCATCACCAGCAACGCGAACGCGCGTGCATAGGTGCGGCGCTGGCGCGCGCCCAGCCAGTACATGCCGGCCGCCTCGATGGCCCAGGTCGCGCCCGTCCAGGCGCCCTGCAGCGCGAGCGGGATCGCCAGCGTGGCGAAGATGGTGCCGACGATCACGTGGGCCTCGCCCAGCAAGGCGTAGCGAGGCCGCGCGCCGCGTAGCAGCACGCCGCCCAGCAGGATGTGGAACAGCGCGAACGCCGCGGCGGCCCACGCAGGCCCCCAGGCCGCGTCGCGCACGAGCAGGTACTGCAACGAGAACGCCGCCAGCGGCACGCCGAAGGTCAGCGTGCTGTCGACGCGGCCCACCTGGCGCAGCGCGTCGACAGCGCGCTCGGCGAGCGGTCGCTCGTCCGATGGCGCGCCGCCCGCGGCCAGCGCGCGGCGCGCGTACAGCACGCCGGTGAGCGTGAACAGCAGGAAGAAGAACACGAGGAAGGCCTGCACGCCGGCGTAGTCGGCGGCCGCGTAGTGTTCGTGCGCCCACGCGCCGGCCAGCGCGAACGTGGCGACGGCGCCGACCAGGTTCAGCGGACGCCAGGCCTTGAACCAGGCCATCGCGAGAATGCCCGCGTCGAGGATGGCCATGTAGGACATCAGCGGCACGAAGGCATCGCTGCCCGTGCTCACCAGCACCGGCGCGGCGAAGCCTTCGGCGACGGACATGAAGGCCAGCCAGGGCGCGTCCTGCAGCACCGCCAGCACCGCACCGAAAACCGCGACGAGCGCCATGAACGCGAACGCGAGATCGGGCGAGAGCAGCGGATTCAGCCGCAGCGCGCCCAGCGTGGTGAGGTAGAAGACGCCGATGCCGGCGCCCTGCAGGATCAGGCCGTAGCCGCTGCCGCCGGCGGCGTCGCGGCGATCGCGCAGCCGCCAGCCGATGGCCGTCAGCACGATGCCCACCCCGGCCACGCCGGCGTAGCGGAACTCGACCGGCAGCGTGACGCGTTCGGCGGTGTAGCGCAGCAGGAAGGCCAGGCCCAGGAAGAGGATCAGCACGCCGGCCTTGACGATCGTGTTGCCGCCGAAGATCCAGCGCGCCACGAACGGCGGCAGGCGGTCGCGCAGCGGAATGGCCGGTGGAGGAGGCGCGACCGGCGGACGACGCGCGGCGGCGACGGCGATGGAAGGCGCTGCGGGGACCGCGGGCGTGGGTGCAGGCGCGACGTTCGCAGACGCGGCTTCGACGACGAGCGCCGCGGCCGTCATGGCGGGGGCCTCGACGCCGGTGGCGGCTGCCGCCTCCGCCGGCATGGCGTTCGCGGGCACCGTTTCGGCGGCCACCGGATCGACCGACGTCGCGGACGGCACCGGCACCGTGCCCGCGCGCAGTTCGGCGACGACCACACGCAGCGCGGTCATCTCCCGTTCGAGCGCGACGACGCGACGCAGCAGCGTCGTCGCATCTATCGTGGACGACGCCGGCACGGCGCGTCGGCCGCTCCACCACCAGCCGACCAGCGCGCCCAGCACGGCCAGGGCCAGCGAGCCGGGCAGGTTGCCCAGCGCGGCTCCGAGAATCGCTCCAACCAGTCCGAACAGCAGTTTCAAGCGCGCTCCGTGGGTGATGGCGTCGGCGAATTATGGGACGCCGCTTTACAAACGGAAGGGGCGACGGGCCGTGGATCGCCGGTATCGCCGCACGCTCCCCGCGGCGTCTCCCAGCGCTACGCTGCGGTGCAGCAATCTGGTACGGCTTATGCATGCCTGCGGACGGGCTCCAACTTCCGCGGGAGGGCATGCCAGATGACGCTTCAGATTGCCACCGAGTTCTCGCACGTCAAGCCTGGCGACACGCCCTGGCGCAGCGACGGCCTGCGCGACTTCTTCCTGTACCGCGACCTCGGCGTCGCCGCGGCGACCGGCGGCAAGGTCGTCGCGCACCTTGTCAAAGCCAACATGGCACCGGAAAAGGGCACCGGCTGGCACCGGCATGAGGCCGAGTTCCAGATCGTGCTGATGACCAAGGGCTGGGCCAAGTTCATGTACGGCGACCAGGAGACGCTGGTCGAGGCCGGCGACTGCGTGCACCAGCGGCCGGGCATCGTCCACTACCTGTTCGACTACTCGCCGGACATGGAGTACCTGGAGATCGTCTCGCCGGCGGCCTTCACGTCGATCGACATGCCCGCGCCGTGCGAGGTGCCGACGCCGCACGCGTGGTGAGCGGCCGACTCAGAAGTCCATGTCGAGTTCCTCGATGTCCTCGGGCTCGAGCCTGGCGGCGGCGATCCACTCGACCATCTCGGGCATCGCCATGATCGTGCGCGTGTACTCGATGCACGGCCGGTTGAGCTTGACGTCGTAGGTCAGGAAGCGCGTGACCACGGGTGCGTACATCGCGTCCGCTGCACCGCGTCGTTCGCCGAACAGGAACGGACCGCCGTACGCGGCGATGCACTCGGTCCAGATCTCGACGATGCGATCGATGTCGGGTTGCGCGCCGCCCCAGATCTTGTGGCCGGGCAGCCGCGCCTTCAGGTTCATCGGCAGCGACGAGCGCAGGTTGGCGAAGCCGGAGTTCATCTCGCCGCACACCGAGCGGCAGTGCGCGCGGGCGATGCGGTCGGCCGGAAACAGGCCGGCGTCCGGGCAAACCTCGTCGAGGTAGTGCGCGATCGCCATCGTGTTCCACACGCGCGCGCCGTCGTGCGTGAGGCACGGCACGCGGATCGACGGCGCGAGCAGCAGCAGCTCGCGGCGCGCGTCGGCGTCGTCGGGCGACACCATCGTCTCCGTGAAGTCCAGCCCGGCGAACCTGGCCAGCAGCCAGCCGCGCAGCGACCACGACGAATAGTTCTTGCTGCTCAGCGTGAGCGTCGCGATGGACGCTGCCGGCGCGCTCTTCGCGGCCGCCCTGCGGGCAGCGGGCTTGGTCGGGCTTTTGGCGGATGCGGGCATGGGAACTCCGTGGCGACGGCGTCGAGTTCGACGCAAGGCGCGTGCCACGCCGCGCGGCACGCACCTTGCAACGCATCGTGGGTGAAGCTCCCGGAGAATCCATGATGTACCACGCGTATCAGGCGCAGTCCGATCTGTTGCGGCCGCTGCGTCACCTGGCGAGGGCGCATGGAGCGATGCTGGGCACCGAACCGCCGCAGCCGGGCCTGGCCAGCATCGCGCGGCCCTCGATGGCGGCCAGCAAGGTGTTCGAGCTGTCAGAGGTGACGCATCGCCGGCCGCCGTGGCGCATCGACGCCGTGATGGTCAAGGGCGAAGAGCTGCCCGTTGTCGAGGAGATCGTCGCGCGCACGCCGTTCGCCGAGCTGCTGCGCTTCCACAAGCCGGGCGTGGCGGGGCAGCCGAAGCTGCTGGTGGTGGCGCCGATGTCGGGCCACTTCGCGACGCTGCTGCGCGACACCGTGCGCACCGCGCTGCAGGATCACGACGTCTACGTCACCGACTGGCTCAACGTGCGCGACGTGCCGCTCGCCGCCGGTCGCTTCGGCCTCGACGAATACATCGAGCACGTGATTCAGTTCATCGAGGCGCTGGGCCCGGGCGGCCACGTGCTGGCCGTGTGCCAGCCGACGGTCGCGGCGCTGGCGGCGGTGGCGTTGATGTCGGAGGACAGGCACGAGGCGACGCCGGCCAGCCTCACGCTGATGGCCGGACCGATCGACTGCCGCATCAGTCCGACCAGCGTCAACAAGCTGGCGATGTCCAAGCCGATCGAATGGTTCGAGCAGAACCTGATCAGCACCGTGCCGTGGCAGCACGCCGGCGGCGGCCGACGCGTCTATCCAGGCTTCGTGCAGCTGTCGGCCTTCATCGGCATGAACCGCGAGCGCCACGAGAACGCGTTCCGCGACTACTACCGCCAACTGCTCGAAGGCGACTTCGATCGCGCCGACGTCACGCGCGTGTTCTACGAGGAATACCTGGCCGTGGCCGATTTGTCGGCGGACTTCTACCTCGAGACCGTCGCCCAGGTGTTCCAGCAGTTCGCGTTGCCGCAGGGGCTGCTGACGTTCCATGGCCGCAAGGTCGACCCGGCGGCGATACGCCGGACGGCGCTGGTGACGATCGAGGGCGAGCGCGACGACATCTGCGCCATCGGCCAGACGCTGGCCGCACAGGATCTCGCGAGCAGCCTCCGGCCGTACCTGCGCACGCACTACGTGCAGGCCAACGTCGGCCACTACGGCGTGTTCAGCGGCAAGCGCTGGCAGGGCCAGATCTATCCGATCGTGCGCGACGTGATCGGCATCTCGGGCTGACGTCCGCCAGAACTCAGAACACGACGCCGGCGCGCAGGATCACGTTCGCGTACGGCGAGAACTCGCCCGTGCGCACGATCGCGCGCGCGTCGCGCGTCAGCGCCTTGAAGCGCTCGTGCGACACCGCCGCGATCGGCGTTCGGCCCAGCTGGCGCATCAGCTCCGCGTGCACGTCCGCGTTGGCCGGCGCGAACTCGTCGGCGATCAGCGCGCTCTCGACCTGCATCTCGGCCAGCACGGCCGCGAGCACGTCGTGCAAGCGCGGCACGTTGGCGCTGACCGCCAGGTCGATGCGGCGCGGGCCATCGGGAATCGGCAGGCCGGCGTCGCCGATCACCAGCAGGTCGCCGTGGCCCAGGCGGGCGATGACCTCGGACAGTTCGGCGTGCAGCAGCGTCGTTCGTTTCATGCGCGGTCGTCCCCGGGCACGGCCGTCGGCGCGAGCTGGCGGCGATAGGGGATCGACGTCTGCGCGCCGCGGCGCGTCACGCACAGCGCGGCGGCGGCCTGGCCGAGCGCGACGGCGTCATCCAGCGACTGGCCCTCGCACAGCGCGGCGGCCAGCGCGCCGATGAAGGTGTCGCCCGCGGCGGTGGTGTCGACGGCCTTGACCTTCCTGGCGGGGGTGTGGCGCGCGCCTGCGCCATCGACGACCACCACGCCCTGCGCGCCCAGCGTCACCAGCACGCGGTCGGGGCCGCGCGCGCGCAGCAGGCCGCCGGCCTCGGCCGCGGAGTTCGGGTCGACGACGTCGAGGCCGGCGTACGCGGTCGCCTCGCTCTCGTTGAGCACGAGGATGTCGATCTTCTTCCACATCTCGTCCGGCAGCGGCGCGGCCGGCGCGGGGTTCAGCAGCACCGGCACGTGCGCGGCGAAGGCGCGGTCGACGGCGGCCTGCACCGCGGGCATCGGCACCTCAAGCTGCAGGATCAGCATGCCGGCCATGTCGATCATCGTGTTGGCGCGCGCGACGCTGGCCGGGTCGAGCAGCCCGTTGGCGCCCGGCGCCAGCACGATGCGGTTCTGGCCGTCGTCCTCGACCCAGATCGAGGCGACGCCGGTGTGCGTCGACGCAAGGCCCTTGACCTCGCGCGCGTCGACGCCGTCGGCGGCCAGGCCGGCCTTGAGCACGTCGCCGTTCGGGTCGATGCCGACGCGCCCGACCATGATGACGTTGGCGCCCATGCGCGCGCAGGCGACGGCCTGGTTGGCGCCCTTGCCGCCGGGCAGCATCGCGAAATCGAGACCCGGCACGGTCTCGCCGCCGATCGGCGCGCGCGACATGCGCATCACCAGGTCCATGTTGAGGCTGCCGACGACGACGATGGAGGAGGTCATGTGCTGGCCCTCGTGTTGAGCTCGGGATCGGTCATCATGTCAGACTCACGCTTGTGGTTGCGCAGTGGAGGCGCGCAGGTGCAGTTCGGGTTGCAGGATCGCGCGCCGCGGCGCGGTGCGGCCGTCGCGCAGGCGCTCCAGCAGCAGGCCGGCGGCGCCGGTGCCGATGGCCTCCTTGGGCTGCGCGACGGTGGTCAGCGGCGGCGATGTGTAGGCGGCCAGTTCGATGTCGTCGAAGCCGACGATGGACAACTGGCGCGGCACCTCGATGCCGGCCTCGTGCGCCGCGTGCAGCGCGCCGATGGCCATCATGTCGTTGCAGACGAACACGGCCGTCGGCGGCTGCGCCGACTGCAGCAGGCGGCGCATCGCGGCGGCGCCGCTTTCGGGGCTGAAATCGCCGTGCACGGCCTCGTCGGCGCGCGGCGCGACGCCCGCGTGCTCGAGCGCGCGCCGCCAGCCGGCCTCGCGCTGCTGGCTGGGGCGCAGGTCGGCCGGCCCGACGATGCACGCGACGCGCGCGTGGCCCAGCCCGAGCAGGTGGCCCGTGGCCAGCTCGCCGCCGGCGGCGTGGTCGACCTCGATCAGGTCGACGGCGATGGCGTCGATCTCGCGGTCGACCAGCACCAGCGGCAGGCGCAGGTCCTTGCAGGCGGCGACGATGGCGTCGTCGTCGCCGGAGGCCACCAGCACGATGCCGTCGACGCGGCGCTCGGCGAGCACGCGCAGGTGGTCGGTCTGCTGCTGCGCGTCGTCGTTCGAGTTGCACAGCAGCAGGCTGTAGCCGGCACCGTAGCAATGGTGCTCGACGCCGCGGATGATCTCGGCGAAGTACGGGTTCGAGTTGTTGGGCACCAGCATGCCCAGCGTGCGCGTGGTGTTGTGCTTGAGCCCGCGCGCGACCTCGCTGGGCACGTAGCCGAGCGCGTGCGCGGCCTCGTGCACCTTGGCCTTGGCCGCGTCGCTGACGAAGCGCGTGCCGTTGAGCGTGTGCGACACCGTGGTGACCGACACGCCCGCGCGCGCCGCGACGTCGCGGATGCTGGCGCGGCCGGTGGGCAGGGCGGCATGGCCGCGGGGAGATGCGCTCGTCATTGGAGACCTCGGGAAGCGAGGATCACCATCCGAGCCGAACCGAGCTCCCCCTTGGGGGGCAGCGACGGGAGGAGCGAGGGGGCCGTCACGTTGTTTTCTTCCGGCGCTCGCGCAGCGTGTCGAGCACCACGGCGATGATGATGACGAAGCCCGTGATGATGCGTTTGGTCGGCTCGCTGGCGCCGATCTGCGCGAGGCCGGCCTCCAGCACCGAGATCACCAGCACGCCGAAGAACGTGCTCGCCACCGAGCCGCGCCCGCCCATCAGGCTGGTGCCGCCGATGACCACCGACGCGATCACCACCAGCTCCGCGCCGGTGCCGGCGTTCGGATCGGCGGCCTCGAGGCGCGAGGACAGGAACACGCCGCCGAGCCCGGCGAGCAGGCCCGCGAGCGCGAACACGATGACCTTCAGCGGCCGCGGATCGACGCCGGCCAGCCGCATCGCCTCCTCGTTGGTGCCGATGCCGATCAGGCTGCGGCCGAACACGGTGCGCGTCAGCACGACCTGCGCCACCGCGACGATCACGATCGCGATGAAGAACTGCGGCGACAGGCCCACGACGATCGGCTTGCCGAGCCAGTCGATCGCGCCGCCGATGTACTGCGTGCGCGAATCGGTGGCGACGTAGGCCGCGCCGCGCGCCATCTCCAGCATGCCCAGCGTGACGATGAACGACGGCAGCCGCCAGGCCACGGTCACGGCGCCGTTGATCGCGCCGACCACCAGGCCGGTGAGCATCGCCAGCAAGGTCGCGGGCAGCAGCGCCCAGTGCCACTGCAGCATCGCGATGCCGGCCACGGCGGCGGCCAGCGCCATCGTCGAGCCCACCGACAGGTCGATGCCCGCGATGATCAGCACGAAGGTCATGCCGACGGCGGTCACCGCGACGGCGGGGATGTCGTTGGCGATCGTGATGAAGGTGTCGGCGGTGAAGAAGTATTCGCTCTGCCAGCTGAAGAAGCCGACCATCAGCGCGAGCGCCACCAGCAGGCCGGCGACGGTGCCGATCGCGCTGGCGAACGCGGCGCGGGTGGTGAGAGGTTTCGACGAAGTCATGCGGCTTGTTCTTGTTGGACGGGTTTCTCGGCCGCGGCGTAGGCGCTGAACGCCGCCTCCAGCAGCAGTTGCTCGGTCCATTCGCCGCGCTCGAAGATGCGCACCAGGCGGCCCGCGCTCATCACGCCGATGCGGTCGCACTGGGACATCAGCTCGCGCAGGTCGGACGACACCATCAGCAGCGCCTTGCCGGCTGCGGCCATCTTGTCGATCTGCGCGTAGATGTCGGCGCGCGCGCCGATGTCGACGCCGCGCGTGGGCTCGTCGAGCAGCAGCACGTCGCAGTCGCGGTGCAGCCAGCGGGCGAACACGACCTTCTGCTGGTTGCCGCCCGACAACTGGTCGACCGGCTGCTCGATCGAGTCGCTGCGCACGCGCAGCAGGTCGCGCAGTCGGTCGACCTCCGCGCGCTCGACGTCACTTTGCAGCCAGCCGGCGCGCGACACCGCGCCGAGGTTGGCCAGCGTCGCGTTGACGCGGATGGATTGCGGCAGCAACAGGCCTTGCGACTTGCGATCCTCGGTGACGAAGCCGATGCCCGCGCGCACGGCCTGCACCGGCGACGCGATCTTCGCGGGCGTCGTCGAATCGCCCAGCAGCACGTCGCCGCCGTCCTTGCGATCGGCGCCGTCGATCAGGCGCAGCAGCTCGGTGCGGCCCGAGCCGACCAGGCCGGCCAGGCCCAGCACCTCGCCGTTGTACAGGTCGAACGAGACGTCGCGCACGACGTTGCCGCGCGCGAGCCCGCGCACCGCGAGCGCGCGCTGCCCGCGCGGGCGCACGTCGCGGTCGAGGCCCTCGTGCACGTCGCGGCCCACCATGCTGCGCACGATGTCGGCCTGCGTCAGGTCGCGCATCGCGCGCGTGTCGATGTGGCGGCCGTCGCGCAGCACCATCACGCGGTCGGCCACCTGCTGCAGCTCGTCGAGGCGGTGCGAGATGTAGACGATGGCCACGCCGCGCGCCTTCAGCAGCTCGATCTGCTTGAACAGGTGCGCGATCTCGCGCGAGGTCAGCGTGGCGGTGGGCTCGTCGAGGATCAGCAGCCGGCACTCGCCGACCAGGCTGCGCGCGATCTCCACCATCTGCTGGTAGCCGACGCCCAGCGCGCTGACAGGCAGGCGCGGGTCGATGTCCTGCAGGCCGATCAGCGCCATCTGCTTTGCGGCGGCCTCGTTGAGCGCTTCGCCGCGGATGAAGCCGAAGCGATGCGGCAGGCGTCCGAGCAGCAGGTTCTCGGCGACGCTGAGCGTGGGCACCAGGCTCAGCTCCTGCATCACCATGCGCACGCCCAGCTTCTCGGCGTCCTGGCGCGACGCGGGCGCGTAGGGTGCACCGGCCAGCGTCAACGTGCCGTCGGAAGGCTGCACGAGCCCGGCGACGATCTTGGACAGCGTGCTCTTGCCGGCACCGTTCTCGCCGGTCAGCGCCAGCACTTCGCCGGGGCGCAGCTCGAAGTCCACGCCGGCGAGCACCGGCGTGGCGTAGGTCTTGCCGATGCCGCGGCCCTGCAGCAGCACGGGCAGCGGCGCGGCTCCCATGTTGCCCGGGACCGTCGACATCGCAGCGATCACTTCGTGATCAGCGTGACCTGCGTCTCGACGACCGGCGCCAGGTCCTTCTGCGCCTTGTGCTCCTTGATCGCCTTCAGCGCGGTATCGATGCCGAACACGGCCTGCTTGGCGCCGAACTGGTCGACCGTGGCGAGCACGCGCCCGTCGGCCAGCATCGGCTTGAGCGCGGAGATGTTGTCGTAGCCGACCACCAGCACCTTGCCCGTCTTGCCCGCGCTCTTGATCGCGGCGACGGCGCCGAGCGCCATGTTGTCGTTGCCGGCCAGCAGCGCGCGCAGGTCCGGGTGCTCGCGCAGCATCGCGGCCGCGACGGCGTTGGCCTTGTCCATCTCCCACTGGCCCGACTGCACGCTGACGATGTTGGCGCCGACGGCCTTCATCGCGTCGGTGAAGCCGGCGGTGCGCTGCTGCGCGTTGAACGTGGTGGACACGCCTTCCAGGATGCCGACCTTGTCGCCCGACTTCAGCTGCTTGCCGAGGTAGTCGCCGGCGAGCTTGGCGCCCTTGCGGTTGTCCGGGCCGACGAACGGCACGACGAGGTTCTTTTCCTTCAGCGCGTCGGCGTCGAGCTTGTTGTCGATGTTGACGACGATCACGCCCTTGGCGGCGGCCTCGGCCAGCACCGGCACCAGCGCCTTCGAATCGGCCGGCGCGATGACGATCGCGTCGACGTGCTCGACCAGCATCTGCTGCACGATCTTGATCTGCGCGGCGGTGTCGGTCTCGTCCTTGATGCCGTTGGAGATCAGCGTGTATTCGCCGGCGCGGGCCTTCTGGTCGGCCTTGGCGCCGTCCTGCATCGTCTGGAAGAACTCGTTGGCGAGCGACTTCATCACCAGCGCGACGCGCGGCTTGGCATCGGCGGCGAGGGCGAACTGCGGCAGCAGCGCGAGGGCGGCGGCGCCGGCGAGGGCGTGAAGAGCCAGGCGACGGGTCGTACGGATCATGGGTTTGTCTCCAGAGTTGAAGGCCGCGCCGGCGTGGGTTGCAGCCATGTTGTGAGGCCGGAAGGGGCCGCGGAACTCGCCACGCAAACGTTTGCGCAAACGATTGCGCGGACTTTACGTCGACCGGCACGCCCCTGACAAGTGCTCGAAATCAGGGTTTACGCGCAAAGAACGCGCACCAAGGTTGACCCTCATGCCCACAGGGAGGGCGTTTTTCGTTGCATGTGAACCACAAAACGACGGCAAAAAACGGCTCTTGTCAATTGGGTGTCACGCGGGGGCCGCACTATGCGAGCACCCGCAAAACGACGCAAAAGCTCAATAAATTCATAAGCTTAGTGCCGTCTTGGCAAGTCTGAACTCCAGCCGAATTCGCTCGACTGTTACAAAATTGGGCTCGGTCGAACCTCCAGTCGACCCGCCCGATCGAGTTCAAATACCGGCCGAGGCCGGGTTTACCCCACTCCTTCCTATTTTTCGAAAGAACACTATGAAATTCACCCTCGGCGCTATCGCCCTCGCCCTCGTCGCTCCGGCCGCGTTCGCCCAATCCAGCGTCACCATCTACGGCATCGTCGACCTCGACGGCCAGTACCTGTCGGGCCACACGAAGGACGTGCTGGTCACGTCCGGCGGCCAGTCCGGCAGCCGCATCGGCTTCAAGGGCACCGAAGACCTCGGTTCCGGCTACTACACCGACTTCGTCCTCGAAGGCGGCATCAACGTCGACACCGGCGGCTCTGCCCAAGGCGGCGCCCTGTTCGGCCGCCAGGCCTTCGGCGCCCTGCGCACGCCTTACGGTACCGCCAGCGCGGGCCGCCAGTACAGCAGCATCTACAACCAGACCGGCGACTTCAGCGAATTCTCGAACGTGAGCGTCGGCGCCACGACCGCCATCATCGGCGGCTTCGCCGGCGGCTACGAGCCGATCCGCGGCAGCAGCTCCAGCGCGACGGCCACGTCGACCGCCACCGGTTCGGAACTGAACGGCAGCCCGGCCCGCGTGAACAACTCGTTCCGCTACACGACGCCGACGTTCGAAGGCGTGAAGGCCAGCTTCCTGTACGGCGCCGGCGAAGTCACCGGCAACACGACCGGCACGCGCCTGTTCGACTACTCGGTGCGCTACACCAACTACGGCCTGGACGCCTACCTGTCGTACGTCTCCGACAAGGCCAGCAACGGTGCCACGACGGCCAACGCGACGACCGACGTGGGCATCATCACCGCCTCGGCGGCCTACACGATCGACGCGTTCAAGATCGAAGGCGGCTACCTGAGCGTCAACGACAAGCGCCCGGCGAACCAGGACGGCAAGGGCTTCTGGATCGGTGGCGACTACAAGTTCGGCCAGAACGTCGTTCGCGCCCAGTGGGTCGAGAACGATCCGAACAAGAGCAACCTGGGCCTGGGCAAGACCAACGCCTATGGCGTGGGCTACGAGTACGACTTCTCCAAGCGCACCAACCTGTACACCTCGCTGACGCGCTTCCAGAACGACGCGAGCCCGAACGGCACGTTCGTGGGTCGCATCGGCGGCGCGACGCCTGCCGGCCTGACGACCGCGACCGACCGCTCGGTCAACGAGTTCGTCCTGGGCGTTCGCCACTCGTTCTGATACTGAAGACGAGACGGCCTGCAGTTCGGGCCGTCGAGAGCATTCGCCCGCCCCGGCCTGGCCGCGGCGGGCTTTTTCATGGGCTCTTGCGGTGGCTCGTCAACGCGAACACGGCGGCTGCGAGCGCCATGAGCGACCGGCGCGGCACGAATCCCTGGCTGCGATGCGAAGGCCGTGCCCGTCCAGGGCAGGCCTGCGAGTCAGACCCCGGCGGCGGCGATCTCCGAGGCCGCGTGGGACAGCCACATCTTCAGGCGCTGGCGCTCCAGCAGGCCCAGCCGCGGGCCTTCGTTGCTGGCCATCGTGCGCGCGGCCCAGAAGCTCGAGTCGGTGGCGTCGATCTTGCGCAGCACCGCGTCCTGCAGGTGGCGCAGGTGCACGACGCGCGCGCCCAGCGCCTTGGCGCGTTCGAACTGGCCCGAGCGCTCGAGGTTGCCGAAGTCGTCGCCGCGCAGTTCGTTGAGCACCAGCACGTACTGCAGCCGGTCCTCGAAGCGGTCGATGAGCCGCTCGAGGAGGTCGACCGAGTCGCGGCCGGCGTCCATCACGTGCCAGTAGTGGATCTGCACGCCGGACTCGGCGGCCAGCTCCAGCACGCCCGACTCGTCCATCCAGCGCACCAGCGGGTCGTGCGTCTGTGCGGCGAGATCGACCAGCACGCGCTGGCCGGGATGTTCGATCGCGCTCTCGACGATGGCGTCCAGCGCCTCGAAGCGGTCGACCAGCACCGGCGACGCGTAGTCCTTGTAGAAGCGCATCAGCGCGCCGTGCGAGCGGTCGGTGTCGAAGCCGGTGAACGCGAGGTTGTGGTCGATGAAGTGCTGGGCCAGCAGCCGCGCGACGACGGACTTGCCGACGCCGCCTTTTTCGCCGCCGATCAAGTGGATCTTCGAGACCGCGGCCTCGGCCGCGGGCGTCGGCGCGACCTCGACGGCCTGCGTGAGGACGGGAACGGAGTCGAACGAGTCGGTGGTGCTCACGGTGCGAACGGCCGCGCGCGAGCGTGGCATCAGGTGGGTTCGGGCCAGTGTACGCACGCGGCGCGCACGGTGGGCGACAACCGCAGCGCGGCCTGGGGACTTCAGGCGGTCGTGACTTCGTCCGTGGTCACGTCGAAGCGCTTGAGCGTGTTCTGGCCGAAGGCCATCGTGATCGGCACGTCGCTGGCGTCGCGGCCGCGCGCCATCACGATGCGGCCGATGCGCGGCGTGTTGTGGCGCGCATCGAAGGTGTGCCAGCGGTCGCCGAGGAAGACCTCGAACCACGCGCTGAAGTCCATCGGGTAGCGCACCGGCGGGATGCCGATGTCGCCGAGGTAGCCGGTGCAATAGCGCGCCGGGATGTTCATGCAGCGGCACAGCGTGATCGCCAGGTGCGTGAAGTCGCGGCACACGCCGGTCCTCTCGCGGAAGCCGTCGAGCGCGGTGCGCGTCGCGCGCGCGGCCTGGTAGTCGAACTTGAGGTGGTTGTGGACGAAGTCGCAGATCGCCTGCACGCGGCCCCAGCCCATCGGCGCGTTGCCGAACTGGTTCCACGCGAACTGCATCAGCTCGCTGTCGACCTCGCAATAGCGGCTCGCGAGCAGGAATTGCAGCGTGCTGACCGGCAGCTCGCACGGGTCGTGCTGCCAGGCGTCCCAGGTCACCGGGTCGGGCAGGCCGGAGTCGGCGATGACGGCGTCGTTGGTGAAGCGCACCGATTCGATGCCGGCGGGCACGTTGATGCGGCCGCAGTGGTTGCCGAAGTAGTCGATGTAGTCGTCGACCTGCACCGGCGGCGAGACGTGGAAGTTCTCCGGCGTCTGCAGGTCGTCCTGGCGCGACGGGTGCACGTGCAGCAGGAAGATCAGCGCCATGGGGCTGCTGATGGTGAGTTCGATGTCGAAGCCGATCTTGATGAGCATGGTCCTGCCGTCATGGGTTCACGGCAGTCACGATGCGGCCGATGTGGTTCGATCTTCGTCGTTCGGTCGCGCGATGTCAGTCGGCGCCGGCGCCGACGAGGCGTCGGCGTTCACCGACACGTGCCACAAGACGGTGCGCCCGTTCGCGCACGGTGCGCGTCAGCCGGTGGTCAGGCTCGCGATGCCGGCGCTGGCGACCTGCGCATCCTGGTTGGACTTGACGCCGGACACGCCCACCGCGCCGACCACGTGGCCGTCGACGACGATGGGCACGCCGCCCTCGAGCATCGCCGTCAGCGGTGCGGACAGGAAGGCGTTGCGGCCGGCCTTGATCATCTCCTCGTAGTCGGCCGATGCGCGCCGGCCCAGCGCCGAGGTGCGCGCCTTCTCGGTGGCGATGTAGGCCGACACCGGCGCCGCGCCGTCGAGGCGCTCGAGCGCCAGCGGATGGCCGCCGTCGTCGACGATGGCGATCGTCACGGCCCATTGGTGGGCCACGGCCTCGGCGCGCGCATGCTCGAGGATGCGCGCGACGTCGTCGTGGGTCAGGACTGGCTTGTGCTTCATGAAGGGTTCTCCGGCTTTGCCCGAGTTGTACCAGCGACGCGAGGTTCGCGCCAGAAACGTGGGATCCCGGGCGCCGAGTCACGCAATCGTCACGCACCTGTCGCCACAGCATCATGCGGCGGGCCCACGATGACGAGCCATGGATCGCCATGCCCACCCCCTCGCCCCGCCGCCCGAAGACTACCGGCCGCGCGATGGCGCGACGGTGCGTGTCCGCACGGTCTGGATCTCCGACCTCCACCTGGGCACGCCCGGCTGCCAGGCCGTCGCGCTGCTGGACTTCCTGAAGCAGGTCGACTGCGACGAGCTGTTCCTCGTCGGCGACATCATCGATGGCTGGCAGCTGCGCCGCTCGTGGTACTGGCCGCAGGCGCACAACGACGTCATCCAGAAGCTGCTGCGCAAGGCGCGCAAGGGCACGCGCGTGATCTTCGTGCCGGGCAACCACGACGAGTTCGCCCGCAAGTACGTCGAGCACGAATTCGGCGGCGTCGAGGTCGTCAGCGAATGGATGCACGTGACGGCCGACGGCCGCCGCCTGTGGATCACGCACGGCGACCTGTTCGACGGCGTGATCCAGTGCGCCAAGTGGCTGGCCTACGTCGGCGACTCGCTCTACACGTTCATCCTCAAGCTCAACAAGCACTTCAACTCGATGCGCGCGCGCATGGGCCTGCCGTACTGGAGCCTGTCGAAGTACCTGAAGCACAAGGTCAAGCGCGCGGTGAGCTACATCGGCGAGTTCGAGGTCGCGGTGGCCAAGGAGGCGCGCAAGCGCGGCGCCGACGGCGTCGTCTGCGGCCACATCCACCACGCCGAGATGCGCGACATCGACGGCATCCTCTACTGCAACGACGGCGACTGGGTGGAGAGCCTGACGGCGCTGGTGGAGCATCCGGACGGCAAGCTCGAGATCCTCGACTGGTCGTCGCGCCACCAGCACGGCAAGCCCGTGCTGCCGGACGACGAAGAGGCGGTCAAGCCCGGCGTCCGCGAGCCCGAGCTGGCCGTGCTGTCCGAGGTGCTGGCCGCGCGTTGAACTGCCGCGGCGGCGCGCTCAGGGCGCCGCGTGCTGCAGCCGCCCCGCGGCCTTGCCGTGGCGGATCAGCGGCAACGCATCGACGAACTGCCGCGTGGCCGCGGCCCAGCTGAACGTCATCGCATGCGCGCGGGCGCCTTCGCGCGACAGCTCGAGCGCCGCCAGGCAGGCGCGGCGCAGGTCGGCGTCGAGCACGCCGCCCGCGGACGATCCGACGACGTCGATCGGCCCCGCGACCGGAAACGCCGCCACCGGCGTGCCGCTGGCCATCGCCTCGACGAGCACCAGGCCGAAGGTGTCGGTGACGCTGGTGAACACCTTCACGTCGGCACTGCGGAACACGCGCGCCAGCGCCTCGCCCTGCAGCGCGCCGAACCAGCGAGCCTCGGGGTACTCGGCCTGCAGCCGCGCGCGTTCCGGACCGTCGCCGACGACCCATTTCTCGCCGGGCAGGTCGAGCTTGAGGAACTCGCCGACCTGCTTCTCGACGGCGATGCGGCCCACGTGCAGGAAGACGGGCGCGTCGGCGCGCGGCTCGCGCGGGCCGTCCGGGTTGAACAGCGTGGTGTCGACGCCGCGCGACCAGACGCGCGGCGATGCGAAGCCATGCGCGCGCAGGTCGTCGACGATCGCCGGCGTCGCCGCCAGCGTGGCGGTGCCCGAATCGTGGAAGCGGCGCAGGAATCGGTAGGTCACCGACAGCGGGATCGGCAGCCGGGCGCGCACGTACTCGGGGAAGCGCGTGTGGTACGCCGTCGTGAACGGCCAGCCCTGTTCGAGCGCGATGGAGCGCGCATGCAGGCCCAGCGGCCCTTCCGTGGCGAGGTGCAGCGCATCGGGCGCCATCGCCAGCATGCGACGCGCGATCGTGCGGCGGCTCACCAGCGCGAGGCGGATCTCGGCGTAGCCGGGGCAGGGAATGGAGCGGAACAGGTCGGGCGACAGGATCTCGACCTCGTGGCCCAGCGCCTGCAGTTCCCGCATCGTCATCTGGATCGTGCGCACGACGCCGTTGATCTGCGGCGTCCAGGCATCCGTGACGATGAGAATCTTCATGCAGGCAGTCTCGCAAAGCGACCTGAGCAGCGTAAGACAGTTGCGTGAATCGACCGTGACAAGTCCGCGCGATGGCGTGTCGCGCGTGTCGCATGCAGAATGGGCGGCCGCTCCGCCGTCGTGAGTTCCGAGGTCGCCATGAGCAAGCACTGCACGCACCTGCACCTGATCGCCAGCGTCACGCCGAGCGCGCTCGGTTGCGAGGAATGCCTGAAGACCGGCGACGAATGGGTGCACCTGCGGCTGTGCCGCATCTGCGGGCACGTGGGCTGTTGCGACGATTCGCCGAACCGCCACGCCACCAAGCACTTCCACGCCACGCAGCATCCCGTCATCGAAGGCTACGACCCGCCCGAGGGCTGGGGCTGGTGCTTCGTCGACAAGCTGATGATCGAACTGCCGGACACGACTCCGCAGAACGGCCCGATCCCGAAGTTCTATTGACCCCGAGCGACCTGGATCGGCAACCCGGCGGCCGCGCCTTCGGCCCACGGCTCGTCGATCAGCAGTGCATGCACCTGCGACCACTGCGCCACATGGAACGGCGCGGCGTTGCCCAGCTTGGAGCGGTCACCCAGGATCAGCGTGCGGCGCGCGCACTGGATCATCGCGCGCTTGAGCGCCGCATCGGCCTCGTCGGGCGCGCTGACGCCCAGTTGCGCGTCGATCGCGCAGGCGCCCGGCACGGCCCAGTCGGCGCGGCAGTTCGCGAGCATCGCGACGGCGGCCGGGCCCCACAGCGCACGGTTCTCGTGCTGCCAGCTGCCGCCGGTCAGCGCGATCTGCACCTGAGGGTCGGCGGCGAAGATCGCGGCCACGTCCAGCGAGCTCGTGATCACCGTCAAGGGCCGCACGGTCAGCGCGCGCGCCATCGCGAGCGGCGTCGAGCCGGCGTCGAGCACCACCGTCTGGCCGGGCTCGACGAGCGCCGCCGCCGCACGGCCGACCGCGGCCTTCGCATCCGCCATCACCGCGCTGCGGTCGCCCAGGCCGAGCCGCTGCGTGTCCAGCGTGACCGCGCCGCCGTGGGTCCGCTGCAGCAGCCCCTGGCCCTGCAGCGCGAGCAGGTCGCGCCGCACCGTATGCTCGGAAACCTGCAGAAGTCGAGCAAGTTCGAGCACCTCGACGCGACCCTGTTCGCGCAGCATCTGCTCGATGCGGCGCTGGCGTTCGGCGGTGAAGCGGGGCGATTGCGAGTCGGTGTTCACGGTTGTTCCCGGCGCGGAGCGTGGACCGCGCGTCGCTCTGCATTCTAGCGGTGATTCCTGCCGGTGAGTGCTCGAAAATGCTCGATATTGCTTGACTGCGACGAAATTGACGCTAGCATTCGAGCATGGACGATCCCGCCGCGCCTCTGCTTTCGCCGTCATCGGCGACGATCGCCCGCGCGCGCTGGGGCGTCGGCCTGATCTTCTTCGTCAACGGCGCGGCCTTCGCGTCCTGGGTCTCGCGCATTCCCGCGCTGCGCGCCGCCATGGGCCTGAGCGACGGCGCGCTCGGCAGCGTGCTGTTCGCGATGTCGTGCGGCGTGCTGCTGTCGTTCCCGCTCGCGGGCAAGGGCGCGCAGCTGCTCGGCGCGCGCCAGCTCGCGCTGCTGGCGGGCGTCGCGCTGTTGCTGATGCTGCCGATGCCGTTCCTGCTCGGCATCCTGCCGTCGCTGGTGCTCGTGATGCTCGAGGTCGGCGCGGCGCTCGGCACGATGCAGGTGGCGATGAACGTGCTGGCCGTCGACGTGCAGGCGCGCGTGCCGCGGCCCATCATGTCGTCGCTGCACGGCGCGTGGAGCGCGGGCGGACTAGTTGGCGCCGGCGTCGGCAGCCTGGCCGCGCATGCGGGCCTGCGGCCGCTGGTGCACCTGGTCAGCGTCGCCGTCGCGCTCGCCGGCGTGTTGCTGCTGGCGTTGATCCTGCTGCTGCGCGCACGCCTGCCGGCGCGCTCGGCCACGGCGCCGATGCGGCCGTCGATGAGCTTCAGACAGCGCGGACATCGCGTCGACCGTGTGCTGCTGGGGCTGGGCGTGATCTGCTTCTGCGCGTTCCTCACCGAAGGTGCGCTGGCCGACTGGAGCGCCGTGTGGCTGCACGACAAGGCGTCGGCGAGCGAGTCGCGCGCCGCGCTCGGCTACGCGGTCTTCGCAGGCGCGATGACGACGATGCGCATGGTCGGCGACCGCGTGCTGGAAGTCTTCGGCAGCGTGCGCGTGCTGCGCCTGCTGACGGCGCTCGGCGCGATCGCGCTCGCCGGCGCGCTGCTGCTGGCGCGCGTGGACACGGCGATGATCGCGTTCGTGCTGCTGGGCCTGGGCATGGCGACGGTCGTGCCGACCGCGTTCGCCGCCGCGGGGCGACGCGCCGATGCGGTCGCCGGCGGCGCGGCCGGCGATGCGTCCGCCGCACGCGCGGTCGCGCTGTTGTCCGGCTTCGGCTACTCGGGGCTGCTGCTCGGGCCGCCGTTGATCGGCTGGCTGGCGCAGGCCACCACGCTCACGTGGGCGCTGGGGCTGCTCGTCTTGCTCGTGGTGGCCATCGTCGCCTTGGTGCCGTTGCTGGGCGAGCGCGGGCGCGCCGTCGACAAGGGCGCGGTCGCGCGTCCGTCCGCCACCTAGTGCGTGCAGCGCTCAGGCGCGTTGCCGCTCGCCGGGCCGAGCTTGAACTTGACGCCATGCCACGGACCCTCGGCGTGGATGGACTTGTCGAGCGCCAGCAGCGCGAGCTTCTTGTGAGCCGGCGTCAGCGTCGCGTCGACGCTTTCATTGGCGATGTCCAGCGAGCCGCGCGCCGCCAGCGCGGTGTCGGGCGTCTCGAAGACGAAGCGGCGTGGCGTGGCGACGCCGTGCTCCAGCGCGAGCGTCACCGCGGCGCACTGCACCGGCACGCGCGCGGACTTGTCGAACAGCGTGCGCAGCCACTCGCCGCCGTCCAGGCCGAGCTTGGCGTCGAGGCGCTTCGACACGCTGGCCCCGTCGGCCAGCGACAACGAGACGCTGCCGTTGGCCGCGGCCACGAGCGCGCGCGCCGACTCGCCGCGCGACTTCAGCACCGCGTGCCCATCGACCGCGCCGGCCAGCGCGCCGTTGGTGGCCAAGGTCGTCGATAGCTGATCGACGCGCAATCCTCGTGCATTCAGGTCGAGCGTGACCTCGGCCGGCGAATGCGAGGCGTCGATCTGCAACGTACCGATGACGTGGCCGTCGGCGATCGCGGCGTCGAGCGCCTGCACCCTGAGCACGCCGCTCGCCAGCGTCGCATGCGTCCGCACGCCTTGGACGAGGCCGTGCTCGGCGCCGGTGATGCGAACGGGGCGCAGGTCGATGTCGGCATCGAGGTCGCGCAGGCGCTCGAACGGCAAGGGCTGCGGCGACAGCGCGTGGTCGTCGCCCGAGGGCTTGCCGCGCAGCGCCGACAGGTCGTCGAGATCGACGACCGCGTCGAGCAGCGTGGCCTTCAGCGTGCGGCGCGGCGTCTCGTTCTTGAAGCTGCCGGTGAAGACGGCATCGACGACCGCGCTCGTGTGCCGGCCCGCGCGCACGCGCACGTCCGAGCCTGTCCAGCGGTCGCCGTTCTTGGCGACATGGCCTTGCGCGCTGAGCGGCCGCAACGGCGCGAGGGGCTCGGGCAGCGGCTTGATCGCACCGGTGCCGGTCGCGGACAGCCGGACGTCGCAGTCGAAGTCACCCAGCGCGTGTACATCGTTGCTCAGGCCGGACGCCGCCAGCAGCAGAGCGCCGGACTGCGCCTGCACCTTGAACGTGAACATGCGCGGCGTGGCTCCGAACGCCAGCACGTCGCTCACGTGGGCCGAGCCGTCGAAGGCGTCGTCGCGAAACCGGCCCTTGAACAGCAGCGTCTTCGTCAGCGGCAGTTGCGGGTGTCCTTCGAACGGCTCGGCCGCGGGCAATGGTGCGGTGCTGGCATCGAGTTCGAGATCGATGCCGCGATGGATCGCGTGCAGGCTGCTGTTGCGCGCGTCCAGCGCGAGCACGCGCACGCGCGGCGGGCCGCGGTCGTCGGGGCGCGTGATGCGCCAGTTGCGGATGCCGTCGGCGAGGCGCTCCATGTCGACCTGGGCATCGTCCAGTTCGATCAGGCTGACGACGGTCATGTCGGAGCCGAGGCTGCGCCATGAGATCGTCGCCGCGAGATGCCCCGCATGGATGAACGGCGCCTTCGAGGCCGCCCAGGGCGTGTTCTGGATCGTCAGGCCGCGGAACTCGATCGTCGGATCGAGGCCGTCGCGGAAGTGCACCTGCATGTCGTCGAACTCGACGCTGCGGCCGGAGCGCGACATCACGAAGTGATGGATCAGCGGCCGGCACCAGTTCCAGTCGAACGCCCAGCACAACGCGACCAGCGCCGGCAGCACGACGAGCGCGACGCGCAGCGCGCGAAAGCGGCGCGGCGGGCGTGCGGGCGTGGATGCCGATCCGGAGGAGAGTCGCATCCCGCCGCAGAGCACGCGGCGTGCCGTCCACTCATCATTTGCTAATGAGAATGATTCGCATTAAAGTGGGTGCGACCGCCCGCAAACCCGCGCCGCTCGCCCCCCGGCCAGCCGCCATCGATGAGGAAAGATTCGCCATGATGACCAACTTCGACGTGACGCCTTCGAACACCGCCGCCGTGCTGCCCGTCCTCGCGCCGCTGACCGAGGCCCCGGTGCGCCGCGAGATCGCGCGCCGCCAGCTGACCAGCGAGCAACTGTTCGCCGGCCTCAGCGAGATCGAGATCCAGCATGGCGAGGCCATCTACCGGCTGCGCCGCACGTCGCTCGGCAAGCTGATCCTCACGAAGTAGATGACGCCTCGCCGGCGTGGCCGCGCGTGTAACTCGGTGTCAGGTCTTGCACTGCAACACCGTTGCAGTGCAAGACCTGACACCGGACGATGTGGGAGCGCGCCGGCCTGAACAGCGCCTGTCGCGAGTCCGGGAACAAGCCTTCGCCTGCACACGATCGCGCCCGGCCCGGACAAAGTCGCTTGACCCGGCGTCTCGACGCTGTCGATAATCCGCCTTTCTTCCACGACACGCACAAGGCCATGGACTCGCATCCTAGTCGCGTGCCTTCGTCGTCCATTCCCCAAGCCTGAGCCACGGCTTGGCACTTCGGGCGGAGAAGGCACCTCACCTGTCTCACGCCCGGCAAGCAAGCCCGTCATCGGGGGCATCCCACGCCCTCGGCGCTTCTTTCCGGATCTCCGAACCGACGCCTCGAGCGTCCATCCGTCAGCGTCCAGCCGGACGCCCGGAGGAGTTCCGCATGCAATTCCTTTCCCGGCTTCTCCCGATGGCGCCGCTGCTGCCCGCGTCCGCGCAGGACCGGCAATCCCGCCATTGCCGCGCCGACGTCGGCGCGGGCTTCACGCTGACCGTCGACGCCCAGCGCGTCGCCGACCCCGGCTACAACATGGATCGCGGTCCGGCGGCGTTCAACGCGCTGCGTCCGCATTGGGAGGTGTGAGATGAACGTCAAGTTCAACAACGTCAACGACCAGCTCAACGGCCTCGCCAAGCGGCTCGGGCCCGGCCTGATCACCGGCGCCGCCGACGACGATCCGAGCGGCATCGCCACCTATTCGCAGATCGGCTCGCAGTTCCGCTTCGGCCTGGTTTGGACGCTGCTGCTGACGACGCCGCTGATGATCGGCATCCAGATGCTGTCGGCGCGCATCGGCTGGGTCACCGGCGAGGGACTGGGCGCCAACATCGCCAAGATGTGCCCGCGCTGGCTGACGCTGGTGCTCGTGGGGCTGCTGGTCGTGGCCAACACCATCAACATCGCGGCCGACATCGGTGCGATGGGCGAGGGCGTGCGGTTGCTGATCGGCGGCCATGCGGCGCTGTACGTGGTCGGCTTCGGCGTGCTGTCGATCGTCTGCCAGGTGACGTTCTCGTACGAGCGCACGGTGCGCGTGCTCAAGTGGCTCACGTTCGGGCTGTTCGCCTATGTCGCGGTGATCCTGTCGGTGGCGGTGCCGTGGCGCCAGGTGGCGATCGAGGGCGTCATGCCGTGGCGCTTCTTTCCCCACGGCACCTCGATGAACGACTACGCGGCCATGGTCGTGGCCGTGCTGGGCACGACGATCAGCCCGTACCTGTTCTTCTGGCAGGCGTCGCAGGAGGTCGAGGACAACGCGCGCCGGCCCGAGGCCGCGGCGCTGCGCCACCATCCGGAGTACGCGGCAGAACACTTGTCGCGCATCAAGCAGGACACCACGTTCGGCATGATCTTCTCCAACGTGATCGCGCTGTGCATCGTGATCGCGACGGCCGTCACGCTCAACATGCACGGCGTCACCAACATCCAGACCTCGTCGCAGGCGGCCGAGGCGCTGCGGCCGGTGGCCGGCGAGTTCGCGTTCGCGATCTTCGCGCTGGGCATCATCGGCACCGGCCTGCTCGCGGTGCCGGTGCTGGCCGGCTCCGCGGCCTACGCGGTCAGCGAGGCCTTCGGCTGGAAGGCCGGGCTGTCGCGCGGCTTCCACGAGGCGCGCGGCTTCTACGCGATCATCATCGCGGCGACGGTCATCGGCACGTTGATGAGCACGGTCGAGGTCGATCCGATCAAGGCCCTGGTGTGGAGCGCGATCGTCAACGGCGTGATCTCGGTGCCCATCATGGTCGTGATGATGTGGATCGGCCAGTCGAAGCGGCTGATGGGCACGCTGACGATGAGCCTGCGCCACCGCTTCTTCGGCTGGGCCGCGACGGCCGTGATGGCGGCGGCCGTCGCCGGCCTGTTCATCACCAGCTTCAGCGGCAGCTAGGACGCCATCACGAAGCAGTTGCGGCCCGCGTCTTTCGCCTGGTAGAGCGCGACGTCGGCGCGCGCGACCAGCGCCTCCACCGACTCGCCGGGCACGCTGGTGGCCACGCCCGCAGACACGGTCACGCGCAGGGCGGCGGTCAGGGGCGACGTGCAGCTCCAGTCGTGCGACGCCACCGCGCTGCGGATGCGCTCCACCGCCAGCGACGCACTCTCCACCGGCGTGGTCACCGGCATCAGCAGCACGAACTCCTCGCCGCCCCAGCGCGCGAAGCGGTCGGTCACGCGCATGTGCGCCTGCACCAGCGTGCAGAAGTCGCGCAGCACGGCGTCGCCGGCGGCGTGGCCGAAGCGGTCGTTGATCGTCTTGAAGTGGTCGAGATCGAACAGCGCGACCGAGTAGGGCTGCCGCGTCCGGTGCGAACTGGGCCCACAGCAGCCAGCGATCCTTGAAGCGCAGGTTCCAGCCGAGGCGCACCGCGACATTGAAGAAGCTGGTGCTGCCCGCGCTCAGCACGAGGAATGCGAACGCCACCGGCCAGGTGGTGGAGCCGGTCCACGCGAACAGCCCGATCAGCAAGGACTGCAGCAACGAACTGACCACCGTCATCGTGGTCGTCTTGATGCGTTGTGCCTGGAGCTGTTGCTGCTTGGTGTTCATCGGGAGTGGACGCGACTCCCGGAGTACGGAGCGGGCCCGGCGCGAGCATACGGGATGCGCCGGCCCTTGCCTCTGCTCGAAAACGCCCGTGGCCGCGTGGCGACAGCGCCACGCCCGGGCACGGGTACTAACCCGCAACCACCTCGTCGGCCTAGTGGCTCGTGCGCCGCGTGATGTCGATGGCTCCGGCCTTGACGAACGCCAGCTCGGCCCGCACGGCCTGCGGCTGGTCGTCGACGTCGACGCGCACCACGGCGCCGCCGCGGCGCATTGCCGCGGCATAGGCCGTCACGTCGTGGCCGACGCCGAACAGGCCGGCGAAGAAATTGCGCAGGTGGTCGACGACGCTGTCGTCGACGACGGGCGGCGGCGGCTCGGGTTCGTCGTCGAAGGCGGGCACGCGCGTCTCGATGGCGTGCACGCGCCGGGGATCGAAGCGATCGTTGGCGAGGGCGGCGATGGCGGCGCGCGCGGAATCCTGCTGGTCGAACGTGCCGACGACGATCTGTCTCATGGTCGTGTCCCTGATGGTCTGAAGCTTTGTTCGAACCAGCAAGCGCCGCGCCTGTGCTGCCCCGGTCAGGACTTCGGCTCGGCGTCCGTCTTGGCCTTCAGCGCCTGCGCCGCCTCCAGGTGGTGCTGCAGCGTCGGCAGCGTCTTCGAGGCCCAGGCCTTCACGTCGGCGTCGCTGCCCTTGTCGACTTCCTTCTGGAACAGCTTGATCGTGTCCTGGTGCGCCTTCACGCCGATCGAGTCGGCGTAGTGCTGGTCGAAGCTCGAGCCCTTGCGTTCGGACAGCAGCTTGATCTCGGTCTTCTTGGTGATGGACGGCGTGTCGGACACCTTCACGCCCTTCTGGTCGGCCAGGCCCTTCAGCTCGGTGCCGGCCTTGCCGTGGTCGTCGACCATCATCTGCGCGAAGGTCTTGACGTCAGCGTTGCTCGACTGCGTGAGGGCAATCTGGCTGGCCGAGATCTCGGCGTTGCCGCCCTCGGCGGCGTCCTTCAGGAAGGACTTGTCCTGGCCGGACAGCTTGGCGGTCTGGGCCTGCGCGCCCATCGACGCGGCGAGGGCGACGGCGGCGGCGGCGAGCAGGGTCAGCGACTTGGATTTCATTGAGGACTCCAGGGTTGGTTATCGATGGCCACCGTCTGCGGTGGCGAGGTAGGCCTTGCTTGGCAACGGCCATGCCCCGACAGCAGAGCGGGACAGCCCATCGGTGCCAACATGCGCGCATGACCATGACCGACGCCGCCCGTTCGTTCACCGCTCGCCTGGGCCTCGAGCTGCCACTCATCCAGGCGCCGATGGCGGGCGTGCAGGGCGGCGCGATGGCCGCGGCCGTCTCCGGCGCCGGCGCGCTGGGATCGTTGCCGGGGGCGGCGATGTCGCCGCAGGCGCTGCGCGACGCGGTCGGCGAGATGCGCCGCGGCGGGCGATCGCCGGTCAACCTCAACTTCTTCTGCCACGCGGTGCCCGCGCCCGATCCGGCGCGCGAGGCCGCGTGGCGCGAGGCGCTGCGGCCGTATTACGGCGAGCTGGGCGTCTCGCCCTCCGCGATCCAGAACGGGCCGGGCCGGCTGCCGTTCAGCGACGAGGCCGCCGCCGTCGTCGAGGAGCTGCGGCCCGCGGTCGTCAGCTTCCACTTCGGCCTGCCGCCCGCGCCCCTGCTCGAGCGCGTGAGGCGCGCGGGCGCGCAGGTGTGGTCGTCGGCCACGACGGTGGCCGAGGCGCGCTGGCTGGCCGCGCACGGCGTCGACGCGATCATCGCGCAGGGCGTCGAGGCCGGTGGCCATCGCGGCGTGTTCCTGCCCGAGGGCGGCCCCATCGACCTGAGCGGCCAGTTGCGGACGATGGCGCTGCTGACGGCCATCCTCGAAGCGGTGCGCGTGCCGGTCATCGCCGCGGGCGGCATCGTCGACGCGGACGGCGTCGCCGCGGCGTTGCGCCTGGGCGCCAGCGCGGCGCAGCCGGGCACCGCCTTCCTGCTGTGCGACGAGGCGACGACCAGCGCCGTGCATCGCGCCGCGCTGCAGAGCGAGGCGGCGCGCGACACGGCGCTGACCAACCTGTTCACCGGGCGCCCGGCGCGCGGCATCGTCAATCGGCTGATGCGCGATCTCGGAGCCATCAGCGACCTGGCGCCGGCGTTTCCGACCGCGGTCAACGCGCTCGCGCCGCTGCGCGCGGCCGCCGAGCAGGCGGGCCGCGGCGACTTCTCGCCGTTGTGGGCGGGCACGGACGTCAGCGGCTGCCGCGCCGTTCCCGCGGCGCAGCTCGTCAAGGAACTCGCGGCGAAGCTCTGAGCTATTCGCCCTGCACGAGGCTCAGGAAGGCGCCGGGCAACAACTCGCCCGCGGTCGTGACGACCAGGCTGCCGTCGAGCGCGTCGCTCGCCACCGGCGCGTCGGCGTCGGCGAACTCGCGGATCACTTGGCGGCAGGCACCGCATGGCGCGATCGGGTGCAGTTTCGCGGCAGTCACGCCGACGGCGAGTATGCGCTTCGCGCCGGCCGCGACCGCGACGCCGATCGCGACGCGCTCGGCGCAGTTCGTCAGGCCGTACGACGCGTTCTCGACGTTGACGCCCAGGTGCACGCGGCCCTGCTCGTCGAGCACGGCCGCGGCGACGCGGAAGTCGGAGTAGGGCGCGTGCGCGTTGGGCAGCACGGCGCGGGCGCGCGCCACCAGGTCGGCCAGCGTGGCCTCGGTGACGGGAGACGGTGCGGCGCTCAGGATGCGAGGCCCGAGCTGCGCACCGCCTGCTCGAAGGACTCGGCGAGTTCCTTCGGGGCCGCTTCCAGCAGCGCGCGGGCGCGCTGGAGCAGGCCGGTCGACACGGTCGAACGGAACAGGAACTGCACGATCTCCTCGTGATGCTCCGTCGTGGCGGGAAGGATCGCCTGGCGTTCAATCGTCATGCAAGGGTTCTCCGGTGTTGGCCAGGGCCAGCGATTCGCGGATTTTCTCCGTCGAGGCCCACAGCGTGAAGACGAGGGTCTTCAGCGTCGGATCGCCCGGAGTCTGCAGCAAGGGCGGGACGCTGTCGAGGCCGTCGACGTTGAGCACGCCGATGACGTCCTGCGCCACGGTGAGATCCTTGCGCGTGACGAGCCGGCCGATCGGCAGCGACAGCACCCACTGCAGCCGCGGATTGACCTTGGCCTGCTCCGGACCGGGCAGCACGCCGGCGGACCAGCTCGCGCCGAGCCGGCGGATCGAGAACGGCGTGCCGTCGGTGAACGCGCGGCCGGTGCTGCCGTGATCGAGCTCGAGTTCGATGTCGTGCTCCGGCGCCCAGGTCATGTTGTCCCACGCACCGGGAATCATGCGCAGCGCGCTGGCGCTGGGCACGAAGATGTTGGCGCGCACGAGGTCGACGTCGACGCCGAGCCGCGACGCCGCGAGCGCGCGGATCTGCTGCACCAGCATGCGCACCCGGCGCAGGTGGTCGTCGGGCAGGCGCGGGTAGGCGATGAAGCGGGCCCACTTGTCGTAGTTGGCGATGTTGAGCACCTCGCTGTGGCCGCCGGCTATGCGGCGGTCGTGCACGCCGGGGCACGCGGTGTTGAAGCCGAGCGCGCCGCTGGCGCCCGCGCGCGCGGCGATCGGGCCGGCCAGCCGGGACAACAGCTCCGCGGCGCGCACCACCCAGTCGCCGCTGGCGCGCTCGTTGCGCAGCGCCTGGATCCAGCGTTTGCGCAGCAGCGTCGAGCCCCACGGGAAATCGCGCCGCACGATGCTGCCGGTCAGCACGACGCGGTCGAAGCGGATGTTGCCGTTCTCGGCCTCGAGCACCTCCAGCGCGAGCCAGGTGCCGAAGCTGTGCGCGATCACGCTCACGCGCTTCGCGCCGGTGCGATCCATCAGGTCGCGCAGTTCGGTGCGCAGCCATTGCACGCGGCTGGCGCGCGTCCACGGCAGCACGAACGAGAGCACGCCGAAGAAGCCGTAGTCGAGGTGGTACGGAACGAGCCCGTGGCGGGCGAGGTAGGGCGTGATCTGCTTCTGCCACTGTCCGCGCGTGCGGATCCCGTGCAGCGTCACGACGATCTTGTGAGGCACTTGGTCATCTCCCGCGGGCCTCGCGTCCTTCGGGACTGCCGAAAGAAAAATGCGAGCCGTAGCCCGCATCTTGGAGAGTCACTGGCTCATGGCGTGAGACGCCCGCGCGACGCCTCGAGCGAGCCGCCGCGCCTACTGCGGCGCGGGCACCGGATACGCCGCCGGATAGGCCGTCGGCGCGGTGCTGCCGGTGGTCACCGGCGGCGCGGGCAGCACGCGCGTGCGGCCGCCCGTGGTGACCATGATCACGGGCTGGCCGGCGGCGAAGACCTCGGGGCCGGCCGCTTGCACCACGGAGCGGCGATCACCGTTCTTCAGCTGGACCAGGATCTCGACGGCCTCCTGCTTCGTGGCGTCGCGCTCGACCGCATTGCCGATCAGGCCGCCGACGACGGCGCCCGCGATGCCGACGATGCCGCCCGTGCGCGGGCCGCCGACGTTGGAGCCGGCGATGCCGCCGATGACGGCGCCGCTGACGGTGCCGACGCCGGTGTCGCGCCCTTGCAGCGTGACGGGACGCACCGACAGCACCGTGGCGTCGATGACCGTGGACATGCGCTGCGCGTCGTACGCGCTCACGGTGTTGGGGTTGGCCACGACGCAGCCGGTCAGCGAGACGGCGCCGGCGACAGCGGCGACCAGGGCGAATTGCTTGAACATGTTCTTTCTCCAGGGGATAACCGACCAACGCCGGCCACGCGCCGGCCGTTGACACTCGTCATGTGCCTCCACTCTGCAGCAATCCAATTGCCCGAGGTGGCGACAATGAGTAAAGAAGTGTGAGCCTCGACAGGTCGAATTCAGGACTCAGCCATGCAGGCGGCTGTTGCGCGGCACGCTGGCCAGCAGGAACTCCATCTGGTCGGCCAGGATGCGGCGGCCGCGCAGGATCATGTCCTCGTGCAGGCTGGGCACGTAGGGCAGGTACATCAGGCTCATGTTGGCCTCCTCGGGCATGCGGTTGCCCTTGCGGCCGTTGCACGAGCGGCAGGCGGTGATGCAGTTCATCCACGTATCGAGGCCGCGCCGCGAGACCGGGATGATGTGCTCGCGCGTGCATTCCTCGCTGACGAAGCGTCCGCCGCAGTAGGCGCAGACGTGGCGGTCGCGCGCGAAGAGCTTGCCGTTGGTGAGGGCGGGCGTCTGGCGCCAGGCGCGCGAGGGAATCGAACCGCGCACCGCGATGATCGAGTGCACCTCGATGCGCGATTGCTTGCCCGTGGCGCGCTGCACGCCGCCGCGCATCACGTGGCACGGGTCGCCGAGAGTCCAGGCGACCGCGTCGCAGGCATAGAGCACTGCGGCCTCCTTGACCGTCATCCAGGCTTGTGGCCTACCCGACACGTCCAGCTGCAGAACATCCATTTCCGGGAGCTCCTTCGCCCCAGAGCATACAACTACTGGATGAAACCTCAACCTGGGCGGAGCCACAGCGTTGCGGAGGCGCCATCGAGACGGGTCGCCGTCACGCGGATGTCATCGCTTCAGCGTTAACCACTATGGAAATCGCACGGTCGTGCTATTCGGTGTCCGTTTCGTGACGGCCACCCCGTGTTTCTAGGATCCCGACACTAAAAAAAGTGCGCGACGGCATTGGCGCTGGGCCCGGTCCTATGCAAAATAGCACGACCGTTCGATTTCTTCGTTCAGCCGGCGATCCCGGAGGCCGAAGAGTTTCGCAAGGCACTCCATGCACTCCGGTTCGCCCCGGCAGACCCCGTGAACGACGCTACCGCTCTTCGCCGCCCGCCTCGCCCCCTGCAAAAGGGCCTGCAGACGCGCGCCACGATCATCGAGGCGGCGCTGGGCCTGGCGGCCAACAAGGGCCTCGAGGGCCTGTCCATCGGCCTGCTGGCCGAGGTCACCGGCATGAGCAAGTCGGGCGTCTTCGCGCACTTCGGCTCGCGCGAGGAACTGCAGATCTCGGTCATTCGAGACTATCACGTCAAGTTCGAGGAAGAAGTCTTTCTTCCGGCCATCCGCGAGCCGCGCGGCCTGCCGCGCCTGCGCGCGATGTTCGAGCGCTGGGTGCGCCGCGTGTCGTTCGAGATCGACTCCGGCTGCATCTACATCAGCGGCGCCGTCGAATTCGACGACCGCCCGGGCCCGGTGCGCGACGCGCTCGCCACCATGGTGCAGACCTGGCAGGACGCGCTCACGCGCTCGATCCAGCTGGCCATCGACGAGGGCCACCTGACCGCCGAGACGCCGCCCGAGCAGATCATGTTCGAGATCCACGGCCTGATCCTCGCGCTGCACCACGACGCCCGCTTCCTGCGCAACCCCGGCAGCGTCGAACGCGCGCGCCTGGGCTTCGAGCGCCTGCTGGCGCATTCGCTTTCCGCGCCCGGCCCCGCGCCGGACGCCACCCCGTCCCGATCGAAAGAGGCGCGCACGCCGCGCCGCTGATCGTTTCCCCTCCGCTTTCTTTTCGACCCGTTCCAGGAGCTCCGACATGCCTCAATACAACCCGCCGATCCGCGACATGCAATTCGTGTTGCATGAAGTGCTGAACGTCGTCGACGAGCTGAAGGTCATGCCGCAGCACGCGGACATCGATGTCGACACCTTCAACGCGGTGCTGGAGGAAGGCGGCAAGTTCGCGTCGGAGGTGATCTTCCCGATCAACCTGAGCGGCGACGCCGAAGGCTGCCACCTGGACAAGACGACGCACGAGGTGACGCCGCCCAAGGGCTTCAAGGAAGCGTACAAGACCTACGTCGAAGGCGGCTGGCCTTCGCTGTCGGCCGACCCGGAATACGGCGGCCAGGGCCTGCCGATCTCGCTGAACCAGTGCTTCTACGAGATGCTCAACAGCGGCAACCAGGCCTGGACGATGTACCCCGGACTGTCGCACGGCGCGTACGAGGCGCTGCACGCGCACGGCACGCCGGAGCAGAAGAAGATGTTCCTGCCCAAGCTGACGTCGGGCGAGTGGACGGGCACGATGTGCCTGACCGAGCCGCACTGCGGCACCGACCTGGGCCTGCTGCGCACGAAGGCCGAGCCGCAGGGCGACGGCACCTACAAGATCACCGGTGCCAAGATCTTCATCTCGGCCGGCGAGCACGACATGGTCTCCAACATCCTGCACCTGGTGCTCGCGCGCCTGCCGGATGCGCCCGCGGGCTCCAAGGGCATCTCGCTGTTCCTCGTGCCCAAGTTCAAGGTCAACGCCGACGGCTCGCTCGCCGAGCGCAACCCGATCTTCTGCGCGGGCATCGAGCACAAGATGGGCATCCACGCGAACTCGACCTGCCAGATGGTGCTCGAAGGCGCCGTCGGCACGTTGGTGGGCGAGCCCAACAAGGGTCTCAACGCGATGTTCGTGATGATGAACGCCGCGCGCCTGGGCGTGGGCATGCAGTCGCTGGGCCTGACCGAAGTGGCCTACCAGAACGCCGTCGCCTACGCCAAGGATCGCCTGCAGATGCGCGCGCTGTCGGGCCCGAAGGCGCCGGACAAGCCGGCCGACCCGATCATCGTGCACCCGGACGTCCGCAAGATGCTGATGACCGCCCGCGCCTACGCCGAAGGCGGCCGCGCGCTGGCCATCTACACGGCGCTGCTGATCGACAAGGAACTGCACCACCCCGACGCCGACGTGCGCAAGGAATGCGCCGACGAAGTCGCGCTGCTGACCCCGATCGTCAAGGCCTTCATGACCGACAACGGCTGGATCGCCACGTCGCACTGCATGCAGGTCTACGGCGGCCACGGCTTCATCCACGAGTGGGGCATGGAGCAGTACGTGCGCGACGCGCGCATCAACATGATCTACGAAGGCACCAACACGATCCAGTCGCTCGACCTGCTGGGCCGCAAAGTGCTGGGCGACAACGGCGCCAAGCTCAAGAAGTTCGGCAAGAAGATCGCCGAGTTCGTGGAGGAGGAAGGCATCAGCGAGGCGATGCAGGAATTCGTCAACCCGCTGGCCGAACTCGGCGACAAGGTCACCAAGCTGACGACCGAGATCGGCATGAAGGCGTTCCAGAACCCCGACGAAGTGGGCGCGGCGGCGGTGGACTACCTGCGCGTCTGCGGCCACCTGGTGTTCGCGTACTTCTTCGCCCGCATGGCCAAGGTCGCGCTGGAAAAGCAGAACACCGGCGACAAGTTCTACCAGGCCAAGCTGACCACCGCGCGCTTCTATTTCGCCAAGCTGCTGCCCGAGACGGCCGGCCTGATCCGCACCTGCCGCGCCGGCCTGAAGCCGCTGATGGAAATGGACGAGGCGCTCTTTTAAAGAGTAGGTACAACCCGCAGGCGACGCCGTCGCCTGTCGGACACGAAATCGCCACGTTCAGAGCGATCATTGGTCCGCGGCCCCGGCCGTTTCAACAAACCTAGGAGACCCTCTTGAAAAAAGCAGCAGTTGCATTCGTTCTCGCCACCGCCAGCGTCCTCGCGATGGCACAGAACACGCCGGTGGGCCTGTGGCGGACGATCGATGACGACGGCAAGACCGAGAAGTCGACGGTCCGCATCACCACGGCCGGCGGCGTGCTGACCGGCAAGGTCGAGCACATCACCGACCCGGCCAAGGCCACCGAGGTTTGCTCGAAGTGCGAGGACGACCGCAAGGACAAGCCGATCGTCGGCATGGTCATCATCAACGACGTCAAGCAGGATCCGGAAGAGCCGGACCTGTGGGACGGCGGCCTGATCCTCGACCCGGCAAAGGGCAGCACTTACAAGGTGCGCCTGAAGCCCATCGAAGGCGGCAAGAAGCTTGAAGTGCGCGGCTACATCGGCTCGCCGATGTTCGGCCGCACGCAGACCTGGATTCGCGCCGAATAAGCGCGAAGCAGCAACCGGGGCCGGGCAGCGGATTCGCTGCCGGTCGCCCCGTTCACCCCTGGAGAGAAACAAAGTGAGTCGATTCCAAGTTCGCAAGGTCGCCGTGCTCGGCGCCGGCGTGATGGGCGCGCAGATCGCCGCCCATCTGGTCAACGTCAAGGTGCCGGTCGTCCTGTTCGACCTGCCCGCCAAGTCCGGCCCCAAGAACGGGATCGTCACGAAGGCCGTCGACGGCCTGAAGAAGTTGAAGCCCGCGCCGCTGGGCGTGGCCGACGACGCCGCGCTGATCCAGCAGGCCAACTACGAGGACAACCTCGAGTTGCTGCGCGACTGCGACCTGATCATCGAGGCCATCGCCGAACGCATGGACTGGAAGCTGGACCTGTACACCAAGGTCGCGCCGTTCATCGCCCCGCACGCCATCGTCGCGTCCAACACCTCCGGCCTGTCGATCACGAAATTGTCGGAAGTGCTGCCGGAAGAAATCAAGCCGCGCTTCTGCGGCATCCACTTCTTCAACCCGCCCCGCTACATGAGCCTGGTGGAGCTGATCCCCACGCCGACCACGCAGCCGCAGATCCTCGACCAGCTGGAAAGCTTCGTCACCACGGCGCTCGGCAAGGGCATCGTGCGCGCGAAGGACACGCCCAATTTCGTCGCCAACCGCGTCGGCATCGCCGGCATGCTGGCCACCATCATCGAAGCCGAGAAGTTCGGCCTGTCGTACGACCTCGTCGACGACCTCACCGGCAAGAAGCTGGGCCGCGCGAGCTCGGGCACGTTCCGCACCGCGGACGTCGTCGGCCTCGACACGATGGCCCACGTCATCAAGACGCTGCAGGACAACCTCAAGGACGACCCGTTCTATTCGAGCTACGCGACGCCCGCCGTCGTCGGCCGCCTGATCGAACAGGGCGCGCTGGGCCAGAAGACCGGCGCCGGCTTCTACAAGAAGGTCGGCAAGGACATCCAGCGCCTCGACCCCGCGAGCGGCACCTACGTCGCCGGTGGCGCCAAGGCCGACTCCATCGTCGACCGCATCCTGAAGAAGCCCGCGGCCGAGCGCCTGAAGCTGCTGCGCGAGTCGACCAACCCGCAGGCGCAGTTCCTGTGGGCCATCCTGCGCGACAGCTTCCACTACGCCGCCGTGCACCTGAAGGACATCGCCGACTCCGCGCGCGAGATCGACTTCGCGATGCGCTGGGGCTTCGGCTCCAAGCAGGGCCCGTTCGAGCTGTGGCAGGACGCCGGCTGGAAGCAGGTCGCCGAGTGGATCAAGGAAGACATCGCCGCCGGCAAGACGCTGTCGCCGGTGGCGTTGCCCGACTGGGTGTTCGACGGCCGCGACGGCGTGCACACGCCGGAAGGCTCGTGGAGCGCCGCGCAAGCCAAGTACCTGCCGGTGTCGACGCTGGACGTCTACAAGCGCCAGCCGTTCCCCGAGACCGTGCTGGGCGCCGGCGGCGCGAGCGCGCTGAAGTCGGGCACGGAAGAATTCAGGAACGACGAAGTGCGCGTCTGGACGCTGGACGGCGACGTGCTGATCGCCAGCATCACCGCCAAGCTGCACCTGATCTCGCCGACCGTCACCGAGGGCCTGCTGAAGGCCGTCGAGATCGCCGAGGCCAAGTACAAGGGCCTGGTGATCTGGTCGCCGGACGAGATGTTCTCCGCCGGCGCCAACCTCGAGGCGCTGATGCCCGTCTTCATGAAGATGGGCGCCAAGGGCATCGCGCCGGAAGAGAAGAAGCTGCAGGACATGATGCTGCGCCTGCGCTATTCGACCGTGCCGGTCGTCTCGGCGATCCGCGGCATCGCACTCGGCGGCGGCTGCGAGCTGGCGGTCTATTCGTCGGCGCGCGTCGCCGCGATGGAGAGCTACATGGGCCTGGTGGAAGTGGGCGTCGGCCTGATCCCGGGTGGCGGCGGCCTGGCCTACATCGCGCGTCGCGCGGCCGAGAACGCCGCGAAGGCGCCGGGCACCGACCTGCTGGCCTTCCTGAAGGACGGCGTCGTCGCCGCGGCTTCGGCCACGGTGGGCACCAGCGCGCTCGAGTCGCGCAAGATCGGCTACCTGCTCGACTCCGACATCGTCGTCCCGCACAAGGACGAACTGCTGTACGTGGCCTCGGCGCAGGCCAAGGCGATGTACGAGACGGGGTATCGCCCGCCGGTCAAGCGCCTGATCCCGGTGGCGGGCCGTTCCGGCATCGCCACGATCAAGGCGTCGCTGGTCGCGATGCGCGACGGCGGCTTCATCAGCCAGCACGACTTCTACATCGGCAGCCTGATCGCCGACGTCTGCTGCGGCGGCGAAGTGGATGCGGGCACGCTGGTGACCGAGGAATACCTGATGGCGCTCGAGCGCAAGCACTTCTGCGGCCTGCTCGAGAACCCGAAGACCCAGGAGCGAATCATGGGCATGCTCCAGACCGGCAAGCCGGTTCGCAACTGATTGGACGAACGACTATGAGCAAGCAAATTTCCGACGCCTACATCGTCGCCGCCACCCGCGCGCCGATCGGCAAGTCCGGCCGCGGCATGTTCCGCAACACGCGTCCCGACGACCTGCTGGTCGCCGTCATCCAGGCCGCGCTGGCCCAGGTGCCGACGCTGGACCCGAAGGCGATCGAGGACGCCATCGTCGGCTGCGCGATGCCCGAAGGCGAGCAAGGCCTGAACTTCGCGCGCACCAGCGTGCTGCTGGCCGGCCTGCCCAATACGGTGGGCGGTATCACCGTGAACCGCTTCTGCGCGTCCGGCCTGTCGGCCGTGCAGATGGCGGCCGACCGCATCCGCGTCGGCGAGGCCGACGTGATGATCGCCGCCGGCGCCGAGAGCATGAGCATGGTGCCGATGAGCGGCAACAAGCCCTCGTTCAACCCGCACGTGTTCGACAAGGACGAGAACATCGGCATCGCCTACGGCATGGGCCTGACGGCCGAGAAGGTCGCCAACCAGTGGAAGGTGTCGCGCGAGGACCAGGACGCGTTCGCGCTGGCCTCGCACCAGAAGGCCATCAAGGCGATCGCCGACGGCCAGTTCAAGGACGAGATCACGCCGGTCGAGGTTTTCACCCGCACGCCGGACCTGGCCACGGGCGAGATCGCGGTCACCAGCCGCATGGTCGACACCGACGAGGGCCCGCGCCCCGACACGTCGATCGAAGGCCTGGCCAAGCTCAAGCCCGTGTTCGCCAACAAGGGCAGCGTCACCGCCGGCAACAGCTCGCAGACCAGCGACGGCGCCGGCTGCCTGATCCTGTGCAGCGAGAAGGCGCTCAAGCAGTTCGGCCTGACGCCGCTGGCGCGCTTCGTGAGCTTCGCGTCCAAGGGCGTGCCGCCCGAGATCATGGGCATCGGCCCGATCGAGGCGATCCCCGCCGCGCTGAAGTCCGCCGGCCTGAACATCTCGCAGCTGGACTGGATCGAGCTGAACGAGGCCTTCGCCGCACAGGCACTGGCCGTGATCAACACCGTCGGCCTCGACGCCACCAAGGTCAACCCGATGGGCGGCGCAATCGCCCTCGGCCACCCGCTGGGCGCGACCGGCGCGATCCGTTCGGCCACCGTCGTGCACGCCCTGCGTCGCAACAACCTGAAGTACGGCATGGTCACGATGTGCGTCGGCACCGGCCAGGGCGCCGCTGGCATCTTCGAACGCGTCTGACAAGACACGCCCAAACGGCGGCAGGAAGTCACCGGATCGCACCCCGCGGTTCGTCGGCCCTGTCGCCGTTTTCACGTCTGCGCATTCCTTTCGCGGACAATCCAGACCAGATTCAAAGAGGTTTCCCATGACCATCCGCACTGTCAACACCAACGGCGTCGCCGTCATCGAGATCGCGCGTCCCGAGAAGAAGAACGCGCTGACGCAGGCGATGTACACCGCGATGTCCGAGGCGATCGTCGCGGCCGAGGCCGACCCGGGCGTCCGCGCGCTGCTGATCACCGGCCAGCCGGGCATCTTCACGTCGGGCAACGACCTCGAGGACTTCATGCAGCGGCCGCCGCAAGGCGAGGACTCGCCGGTGTTCCAGTTCATGAAGACGCTGTCCGAATGCGGCAAGCCGGTCGTCGCGGCCGTCACCGGCGGGGCGATCGGCATCGGCACCACGATGCTGCTGCATTGCGACCTGGTCTACGTCAGCGACGAGGCGCGCCTCGCGATGCCGTTCGTCACGCTGGGCCTCGTGCCCGAGTACGCGTCCAGCCTGCTGATCCCGCAGCGCGTGGGCCACGCCAAGGCCACCGAGTTGCTGCTGCTGGGCGAGCCCTTCAGCGGCCAGACCGCGGTCGAACTGGGCATCGCCAACGCGGTGCTGCCGGCGGCCGAGGTGGTCAACCACGCGCGCCGCATGGCCGAGCGCTTCAACGCGCTGCCGCCCGGCGCGGTGCGCGAGAGCAAGGCACTGATGCGCCGCGGCCAGCGGGCGCTGGTCAAGGAAACCATCGAGGTCGAGGGCGAGATCTTCGGCAAGCGCCTGCGCAGCCCCGAGGCGATGGAGGCGTTCCAGGCCTTCTTCCAGAAGCGCAAGCCGGACTTCTCCAAGTTCTGAACCCCGCTGCGCGATGACCTCGGAACTGACGCTCGATCCCGAGGAAGACGACGTCGTCGCGACGCCGCTGGTCGCGCCGTTCCGTCCCGCGACGATCGCGGCCAAGCTCGCGCTGTTGCCGCTGCTGATCGCGCAGGGCAGGCGCGTGCGCGCCAGCGCGCTGAAGCTGCCCGAGGCGGCGGGCGAGCGGCATGGCGTCGCCGGCCGCGGGCAGGTCGCGTTGCGGGTGCTGATCGTCGGCGACTCGTCGGCGGCCGGCGTGGGCGTCGGCACGCAGGACGAGGCCTTCGCGGGCCAGTTGGCGCAGGCGCTGGCCGAGCGCACCGGCGCGGCGGTCGGCTGGCAACTGGTCGCCACCAGCGGCCACACCGCGCAGGACGCGGCCCGCGCGCTCGCGGGCGCGACGCTCGCGACGGCCGACCTGCTGGTCACGGCACTGGGCGTCAACGACGTCGTCGGCCAGACGCGTCCGGCAAAGTTCCTGGCCGCGCTCGACGAGATCCACGCACGCGCCGTGACGCGCGCGCAGGTGACGCACACGTGGCACTGCGGCCTGCCGCCGATGGCCCGGTTCCCGCTGCTGCCGCATCCGCTGCGCTGGGTGCTGGGACGCGACGCGGCGCACCTCGACCACGCGTTGGCACGCCATCTCGCTGGCCAGACGAACCGCCTGCACCTGCCGCTGCCCGAGGCGCCGCGCACGTTCGGCAAGGACGATCTGACGCCCGAAGGCTGGATGGCGCGCGACGGCTTCCATCCGGGGCTGCTCGGCTACCGGCAATGGGGCCGGCAGGTCGCCGAGGCGCTCGGCTGAGGCCGAACTGCGCGCTCAGCGGGGAATCTGGCGCGGCTTGCCTTCGCGGTCGATCGCGACGTAGGTCAGGTTGGCCTCGGTCACCTTGACCACCTGCACGTCGGCCGGGTTGCGTTCGGCGTAGACCTCCACACGCACCGTGATCGACGTGTTGCCGATGCGTTCGACCGTCGCGTAGAAGCTGAGCAGGTCGCCGATGGACACCGGCTGCTTGAAGACGAACTGGTTGACCGCGACGGTGGTCACGCGGCCGCGCGACAGGCGCGCGGGCAGCACCGAGCCGGCGATGTCGACCTGGGCCATGATCCAGCCGCCGAAGATGTCGCCGTTCATGTTCGAATCCGCCGGCATCGGCATCACGCGCATCACCAGCTCCTTGTCGGACGGCAGCGAGGCGGGTGCATGCGCGGCGGCTTGCATTTCGGCGTGGGTCATCGGGGCATCTTTCTTCAGTCGTGCTCGAGCTCGATTGTGCTTGAAAGGGTTTACCCTGTGTTTCGACAAATGCACGGTTTCGGTCGATTGGCGCCCCTAAACTGCCGTGCCGGCGTGCCGGGCAACAAGAAACGCCGTCCGCACAGGGATGCGGGCAGGTGAGGGTGACCAGGGCGACCGTCGAGAGGCGGCCGCCCTTCGTCTTCTTGCTATCGTGGCCGTCGTCCCCACCTGGACTCGTCCATGCATCCGAATCCTCCCGCCGCCGCCAAGGACGCCACGCCCTCCACCGAGCCGCGCAGCGACTGGCAGACCCTGAAGCGGCTGATGCCGTACTTCTGGGAATATCGCGTGCGCATGGCGATCGCGCTGGCGTTCCTGATCGCGGCCAAGGTGGCCAGCGTCAGCGTGCCGCTGCTGCTCAAGCGGCTGGTGGACGCGCTCAACCTCTCGACGGCCGATCCGCGCGCGCTGCTGGTCGTGCCGCTGGGGCTGCTGCTGGGCTACGCCGGCCTGCGCCTGGCGATGACGCTGTTCACCGAGCTGCGCGAGATCGTCTTCGCGCGCGCCACCTTCGGCGCGGCCAAGCGCGTGGCGCTCGAGACTTTCGAGCACCTCAACGCGCTGTCGCTGCGCTTCCACCTCGAGCGCCAGACCGGCGGCCTGACGCGCGACATCGAGCGCGGCACCAAGGCGCTGCAGACGCTGGTGTCGTACTCGCTCTACACGATCATCCCGACGCTGGTCGAACTGAGCTTCGTGCTGGTGCTGCTGGGCCACAAGTTCAACCTCGGCTACGTCTGGATCACGCTGGCCGCGCTGCTGCTGTACGGCACGTTCACGATCACGATCACCGAGTGGCGCACCAAGTACCGCAAGGCCGTCAACGAGCTCGATTCGAAGGCCAACACGAAGGCGATCGACGCACTGATCAACTTCGAGACGGTCAAGTACTTCAACAACGAGCAGTTCGAGTCGGCGCGCTACGAGACGGGCCTCGAGGCGTTCCGCGCGGCGCAGATGAAGTCGCAGGCGACGCTGTCGATGCTCAACACCGGGCAGCAGCTGATCATCGCCGGCAGCCTCGTCGCACTGCTGTGGCGCGCGACCGGCGGCGTCATCTCGCACACGATGACGCTCGGCGACTTCGTGATGGTCAACGCGCTGCTGATCCAGCTGTACGTGCCGCTGAACTTCCTGGGCGTGCTGTATCGCGAGGTCAAGCAGGGCCTGACCGACCTGGAGCGCATGTTCGCGCTGCTGGAGAAGGACCGCGAGATTGCCGACGCGCCCGATGCGACGGTGCTGCACGTGGCAGGCGGCTCGGTGCGCTTCGAGCACGTGAGCTTCGCGTACGACGCGGCGCGCCCGATCCTGCACGACGTCAGCTTCGAGATCCCGGCCGGCAAGACGGTGGCCGTCGTCGGCCCCAGCGGCGCGGGCAAGAGCACGCTCGCGCGGCTGCTCTATCGCTTCTACGACGTCACCGGCGGCGCGATCACCATCGACGGCCAGGACCTGCGCAAGCTCACGCAGAACAGCCTGCGCAAGGCGATCGGCATCGTGCCGCAGGACACCGTGCTGTTCAACGACACCGTCGCCTACAACATCGCGTACGGGCGGCCTGGCGCGACGCAGGCCGAGGTCGAGGGCGCGGCGCACGCGGCGCACATCCACGACTTCATCGCCGCCACGCCCAAGGGCTACGGGACGATGGTGGGCGAGCGCGGGCTGAAGCTGTCGGGCGGCGAGAAGCAGCGCGTGGCCATCGCGCGGACGCTGCTGAAGAATCCGCCGCTGATGATCTTCGACGAGGCGACGTCCGCGCTCGACTCGGCCAACGAGCGCGCGATCCAGGGCGAGCTCGCGCAGGCCGCGCAGGGCCGCACGACGCTGGTCATCGCGCACCGGCTGTCGACGGTGGTCAACGCAGCGCAGATCCTGGTGATGGCCGAGGGCCGCGTCGTCGAGCGCGGCACGCACCCCGAGCTGCTGGCGCTGGACGGCCGCTACGCCCACATGTGGCGCCTGCAGCAGACGCACGGCGACACCGCCGCCGCGACCGACGCACCGGACTCGCCGACGCTGGGCGACTCCGCATTCGAACCCGCGGCCCACGCCAAGTAGCTAAACTCGCCGCGTGGAAACCAAGTGGCTTGAAGATTTCGTCAGCCTGGCCGAGACGCGCAGCTTCTCGCGCTCCGCCCAGCTCCGGCACGTCACGCAGCCGGCGTTCTCGCGCCGCATCCAGGCGCTGGAGGCCTGGGCCGGGCTCGACCTCGTCGACCGCTCGTCGTACCCGACGCGGCTGACGCCCGCGGGCGAGACCTTCCACGGCCAGGCGCTCGAGGTGCTGGGCAGCCTGCAGGCCACGCGCAACATGATGCGCGGGCTGCAGGCCGGCGGCGCCGACATGATCGAGTTCGCGGTGCCGCACACGCTGGCGTTCACGTTCTTTCCGAGCTGGCTGATGGACCTGCGCAAGCGCTTCGGCGAGATGAAGAGCCGGCTGATCGCGCTCAACGTGCACGACGCCGTGATGCGCCTGACCGAAGGCAGTTGCGACCTGCTGGTGGCCTACCACCACGCTTCGCAGCCGCTGCAGCTGAGCCCCGACCGCTACGAGATGCTGAGCCTGGGCCAGGAGACGCTGGCCCCGTACGCCAAGTCCGGCGCGGACGGCCAGCCGCTGTTCCGGCTGTCGACCGCCGGCAACGCGCGCGTCCCCTTCCTCGGCTACGCATCGGGGGCCTACATGGCGCGCCTGGTCGACCAGATCCTGAAGTCGACGCCGGTGCTGCCGCACCTGGACACCGTCTACGAGACCGACATGGCCGAGGGCCTGAAGGCGATGGCGCTCGAGGGTCACGGCATCGCGTTCCTGCCCTCCAGCTCGGTCAAGAAGGAGCTGCGGGCGCGCCGGCTGGTGTCGGCCGCGCCGCTGCACGACGACACCAACCACGCCTACGACGTGACGATGGAGGTGCGCATCTACCGCGAGCGCCCCGAGCTGGCGCGCCATTCGAAGCCGGGCGCGCAGGCCCTGTGGGAATTCCTGCGCGAGGGTTGAAGAACTCGTGCCCGCGGTACTTGCGGCGCCGGCACCGTCGTCGCATGCTGGAGTTCACGCCGCGTCCCAAAATTACCGTGATAACCCTTATGGGTTGATGCAAATGATGCATGATGCGGCCTCCAAAAGGCATTGGCGCCGCTCGACGGTGCCGCATAAAGTCCGCGACCATGCATTCTTTCCTGCACAACGGCGCCTCGCGCGCCCTGCTGATTCCGGCCCTCGCCGCCGCGCTGTTCTGCGTGCCGTCGGCACAGGCCAAGCCCAAGGTGGACGCCGCCGCCGGGGCCGCCTCGCAGGCCGTCGATGCGGAGCCGCATCCGGTGCTCGATCGCATCCGCACGACGGGGCGCATCGTGCTCGCGCATCGCGAGTCGGCGGTGCCGTTCTCCTACTATGACGCCAACAAGAAGCCGGTCGGCTACGCGCTGGACCTGTGCAAGGACGTCGCCGAGGCCGTGCGCAAGCACCTGGGCCTGAAGTCGATCGAGATCGCCTACCTGGCGGTCACGCCGGCCACGCGCATCGACGCCATCGCCAGCGGCAAGGCCGACCTGGAATGCGGCGCCACCACCAACAACGCCGAGCGCCGCCAGAAGGTCGCGTTCACGATCCCGCACTACATCACCGGCACGCGCTTCGCGGTGCGCGCCGACAGCACGATCGCCGAGCTGCCGCAGTTCGAGCACCACGTGCTGGTGTCGACCACCGGCTCGACGCCGTTCAAGACGGTCGACCAGGCCAACAAGGACCGCTTGCTGGGCATCGACGTGCGTGCGGTGAAGGACAACTCCGAGGCGATGAAGATGCTCGGCGACAAGAGCGCCGACGGCTTCGCGATGGACGACGTCCAGCTCTATGGCCTGATCGCCGAGTCGCCCACGCCGTCGCAGTTCAAGGTGGTCGGCAAGTTCATCACGATCGAGCCGCTGGCCATCATGCTGAGCAAGGACGACGCGGCCTTCAAGAAGGTGGTCGACGACGAGATGCGCCACCTGATCCGCTCCGGCGAGGGCGAGAAGATCTACAACCGCTGGTTCATGGCGCCGATCCCGCCCAAGAACGTCTCGATGAACCTGCCCATGAGCTACCTGCTGAAGGACTCGTGGAAATATCCGTCGGACGCCGTCGCGAACTAGCGCCAGAATGGTGTGGCCCGGTACGTGCTTTCACGAACGGTGCGGTGCTCGCATAGATCCTAGACTTGTTCGGCCCGGCGCCAGGCGCCGCCTTGCGTCGCAGCGGCCTCCCGTTTTCCACGATTGGCCGCGTGCCAACGAACTTGCAACCGTCTCTCTCTCGAATAAATCAGGAGCTCACATGAAGAAGTCCCTTTTGGTCGCCACGCTGCTCGCCGCGGCCTTTGCCGCGCAGGCGCAGACCACCGACACGCTGAAGAAGATCAAGGACACGGGCACCGTGGTGATGGGCGTGCGCAGTTCTTCCGGGGCGCTGTCGTACACCCTCGGCGAAGGCAAGTACGCGGGCTTCCACGTCGAGCTGTGCCAGCGCGCGATCGACGACATCGGCAAGCAGCTGGGCAAGAAGATCGAGGTCAAGTACCAGGAAGTGACCTCGGCCAATCGCATTCCGCTGGTGCAGAACGGCACGGTCGACATCGAGTGCGGCTCCACCACCAACAACGACGCGCGCGCCAAGGACGTCGCCTTCGCGCACACCGCCTACGTCGAGGAAGTGCGCATCCTGACCAAGGTGAGCTCCGGCATCAAGGGCATCGCCGACCTGAACGGCAAGAGCGTCGCCACCACCACCGGCACCACCTCCGTGCAGCTGCTGCGCAAGCACGAGCGCGCCACCGGCGTCGACTTCAAGGAAGTCTTCGGCAAGGACCACGCCGACAGCTTCCAGCTGCTGGAATCGGGCCGCGCCGACGCCTTCGTGATGGACGGCCAGATCGTCGCCGGCCTCGCCTCGAAGGCCAAGAACCCGGCCGACTATCACATCGTCGGCGAAGTGCTGTCGGTCGAGCCGATCGCGATCATGGTACGCAAGGACGACCCGGCCTTCCTGGCCGCCGTCAACAAGACCATCGACGGCATGGAGAAGTCGGGCGAGATGGCCAAGCTGTACGACAAGTGGTTCATGCAGCCGATCCCGCCGACCAACACCAAGGTCAACCTGCCGGCCTCCGAGGCGACCAAGTGGGCATGGGCGCATCCGAACAACATGACGACCGAGCAGTTGCTGGCCGCCAAGAAGTAAATGCAGCGGGGCTGCCGGGTGAGCCGGCGGCTTGCTGCAACGATGGTTCTCGCGCGCGCGGGCCCGCCACACGGGCGCCGCGCGCGTCGCAAATGAAGTCGGGCGCCTGAGCGCCCGCACGACACGAGGAGACGAGGGTGAGCGACTGGATCCCGGCGATCAAGCGAAGCGCGGAGCTGATGTGCAAGAGCACCACCGACGAGACGGTGTACTCCACCTGCTTTGCCGGCAAGGGTGATCTCACCTACCTGCAGTGGTTGTTCCAGGCCTGGGGCTGGACGCTGCTGGTGGCGCTGGTGGCGCTGGCCATCGCGCTGATCCTGGGCACGATCATCGGCGTGATGCGCACGCTGCCCAACCGCGCCGTGGCCTTGTTCGGCGAGGCCTGGACCGAGCTGTTCCGCAACATCCCGATCGTCGTCCAGCTGCTCATCTGGTACAACGTGCTGCCCGAGATCTTCACCCCGCTGAAGGCGGTGCCGCCCATCGTGCTGGCGTTCGGCGGACTGGGGCTGTTCACGTCGGCGCGCATCGCGCAGCAGGTCAAGAGCGGCATCAACACGATCCCCAAGGGACAGCGCTACGCCGGCCTCGCGATGGGGCTGACGCTGGCGCAGACCTACCGCCACGTGCTGCTGCCGGTGGCCTTGCGCATCGTGGCGCCCACGCTGACGTCGGAGTCGATGAACATCATCAAGAATTCGTCGGTGGCCGCGGCCATCGGCGTGACCGAGATGTACTACTTCGCGGTGCAGGCCGGCGAGGAGACCTCGATGCACACGACGATGTACCTCGCGGTCACGATCCTCTATTTCATCTCGGCCTTCGCGATCAACCGGCTCGCGGGGGCGGTCGAGAAAGGCACGCGCCTGCCCGGCGCTGTCGGAGGAGCGAAGTAAATGGCCCTCAATCTCGACTATTCGTTCCTGACCGCGGACGTCGTCAGGCACAACATCGTCCCAGGCTTCGAATATGCGTTGCAGCTGACGCTGGTGTCGGCGGGCGGCGGCATCGTGCTCGGCACCTTCGTCGCGCTGATGCGGCTGTCGTCCATCCCCTTCCTGCGCCGCTTCGCCACCGTCTACGTCGACGCGTTGCGATCGATCCCGCTGCTGATGGTGATCCTCTGGTTCTTCCTGCTGATCCCGCCCGGCTTCTTCGCCGCGATCGCCGGCGACTTCGGCCTCGCGCACCGACCCGAGTTCTCGGCGGTCATCACGTTCACGATCTTCGAGGCCGCCTACTACTCCGAGATCATGCGTGCCGGCATCCAGTCGGTGTCGCGCGGCCAGGTCATGGCGGGCTACGCGGTGGGCATGACCTATTCGCAGTGCATGCGCCTGGTCGTGCTGCCGCAGGCCTTCCGCAACATGCTGCCGGTGCTGCTGACGCAGACGATCGTGCTGTTCCAGGATACCTCCCTGGTGTATGCCATCGGCGCCTACGACCTGCTCAAGGGCTTCCAGACGGCCGGCTCGATCTACAACCGCACCAACGAGATGGTGCTGCTGGCGGCCGTCGTCTATTTCATCCTGTCCTTCAGCCTCTCGATGCTCGTGCGTCGCCTGCAGGCGAAGATCCAGATCATCCGTTGAGCGAGTTCACATGATCGATATCAAGAACATCTCCAAGTGGTACGGCAGCTTCCAGGTGCTGACCGACTGCACGACGACGATCAACAAGGGCGACGTCGTCGTCGTCTGCGGCCCGTCGGGCTCGGGCAAGTCGACGCTGATCAAGACGGTCAACGCGCTCGAGCCGATCCAGCAAGGCGACATCGTCGTCGACGGCACGTCCATCACCGACAAGAAAACGAACCTGCCCAAGCTGCGCTCGCGCGTGGGCATGGTGTTCCAGCATTTCGAGCTGTTCCCGCACCTGTCGATCACCGACAACCTGACGCTGGCGCAGATCAAGGTGCTGGGCCGCGGCAAGGACGAGGCGCTCAAGCGCGGCCTGAAGATGCTCGATCGCGTCGGGCTGTCGGCGCAGAAGGACAAGTTCCCCGGCCAGCTCTCCGGCGGCCAGCAGCAGCGCGTGGCGATCGCCCGCGCGCTCTCGATGGATCCGATCGTGATGCTGTTCGACGAGCCGACATCCGCGCTCGACCCCGAGATGGTCGGCGAGGTGCTGGACGTGATGGTGGGCCTGGCTCACGAGGGCATGACCATGATGTGCGTGACGCACGAGATGGGCTTCGCCAAGCGCGTCAGCAACAAGGTGATCTTCATGGACGCCGGCAAGATCGTCGAGGACTGCGCCAGTGCCGACTTCTTCGGCAAGCCGGAGGAGCGTTCGCCGCGGGCCAAGGACTTCCTCTCGAAGATCCTCCAGCACTGATCACAGCGCGAGTTCCATGTAGCGGATGCCCGAGCGGAACGCCTCGGGCATCTCGATCGGATACGGCGCGCAGTCGATGAAGCCCATCCTCTCGTACAGCGTCTGGGCCGTCTTCATGAACGGCAGCGTGTCCAGCCGCAGCGTGCGATAGCCGAAGGCGCGCGCATCGGCGACCAGCCGCTGCGCCAGCGCCTCGCCCAGTCGCCGGCCGCGCCCCGCGGGGCGCACGTAGACGCGCTTCAACTCGGCGATGCCGTCCTCGCTGCGGCGCAGGCCGCCCATCGCCAGCGGTTCGCCGCCGTCCTCGACCAGGTAGAACGCGCCGCGCGGCGGCGGGTCGCCGCAGACCTTGTCGATGATCGTCGGGACGTAGTCGGCGACTTCCATGCCGAGGATGCTGCGTCCCGTCATGCCGAACATCCTCTCGATCTCCGCGAACACCCACGTGACGTACTCGACGTTGATGGCGATCAGCGCGGGGCGGTCGGTGACCGGGTCGGCCAGGCGGAACGTCGGCGAGCTCATGGGTGCGGTCTCCTGCAGTCGGATCGGAAATGGATTGTGCACATTGACGACGGTGCGAAAATCAAGACCATGACGACGCTCAACGACCTCTCGATCCAGATGCCCGACGACTGGCACCTGCACATCCGCGACGGCGCCGCGATGGCCGCCGTCGTGCCCTACACCGCGCGCCAGTTCGGCCGCGCGATCATCATGCCCAACCTGCGTCCGCCGATCACGACGACCGCGCAGGCCGCGGCCTACCGCGAGCGCATCCTGGCCGCGCTGCCCGAGGGCAGCACGTTCGAGCCGCTGATGACGCTGTACCTGACCGACAACCTGCCGCCCGACGAGATCAAGCGCGCGAAGGACGCGGGAATCGTGGCCGTCAAGCTGTACCCGGCCGGTGCGACGACCAACTCCGACGCCGGCGTCACCGACCTGCGCAAGACCTACAAGACGCTGGAGGCGATGCAGCGCGAGAACATCAAGCTGCTGGTGCACGGCGAGGTCACCAGCCCCGACATCGACCTGTTCGACCGCGAGGCCGTCTTCATCGACGACGTGTTCGAGCCGCTGCGGCGCGACCTGCCCGAGCTGAAGGTCGTCTTCGAGCACATCACCACGAAGGAGGCCGCGCAGTACGTCGCCGAGTCGAACGCGTTCACCGCGGCGACGATCACCGCGCACCACCTGCTCTACAACCGCAACGCCATCTTCATGGGCGGCCTGCGGCCGCACTACTACTGCCTGCCGGTGCTCAAGCGCGAGGTGCATCGCCAGGCGCTGGTCGCGGCCGCGACGTCCGGCAGCGCCAAGTTCTTCCTCGGCACCGACAGCGCGCCGCACGCGTCGGTGATGAAGGAGGCCTCGGTGTGCGGTGCCGGCTGCTTCACGGCGCTGTCCGCGCTGGAGCTCTACGCCGAGGCCTTCGACGGCGCCGGCGCGCTGGACAAGCTCGAAGGCTTCGCGAGCCACCACGGTGCCGATTTCTACGGCCTGCCGCGCAACACGGGCCGCGTCACGCTGCGCCGCGAGGCCTGGGAGCTCCCCGCCAGCGTGCCGTTCGGCGACGCGCTGCTCAAGCCGCTGCGCGGCGGCGAGACGCTGCCGTGGAAATGCGCCCAAGCCTGAGCGACTGCCCGGACACGCCGAGGTCATTGACGGGTTCTGGGACTACAGTCGGGCCCATGCCTCTCGTCCGACTCCTGCTCCGTGGCGGCGCGACCGCGCTGATTTCGTCCCTGCTCGTCGCGATGTCGGGCTGCGCCGACGATCGTGACTGGCGCCACCCGCACGAGCACGCGCTCGGCACCTTCGATGCCAAGGCGCCGGAGCCCGTCAAGCCGGTGCGCTTCGAGTTCCACGACGGGTTGCTGATGAATCTTCATCATTTCCTGGTCGACGCCGCGCGCAATCCGGACCATCTCGAGCATGCGCCGTGGGCGCAGCCGCCGTCGCCGCAGGAACTCGCCGCGCTGCGCGCCGCCGCTGCGTACTACGCGCTGCACTACGGCAAGCAGCAGGTGTTCGACGACGACATGACCGCGATCAAGCACGCGTTGAGCGTGCGCGACGGCCTTGGGAGCGCCGACGGCCTGGGCCTGCCGCCCGAGCTCGCCGCGGTGCTGGACGGCGTCGAGCCGATCTACGCCCGCGTGCTGTGGCCGACGCACCGCCAGGCCGACGAAGCCTGGATCAACAACGTCACGACGCTGAACGCGCGCCACGGCGAGGAGATCCAGTCGCGCCTCGAGCACGCGTTCTCGCATGCGTTTCCGGCCTCGATCCGCGTCGATGTCGTCTACGACACCGGGGATTTCCGCGGCGCCTATACCGACAGCCCGCCGCCGCAAACGGTCATGCCGAGCTCGCGCGGCGCCTACAACGGCGAGGCGTCGCTCGAAATGCTGTGGCACGAGGCCTCGCATGCGGGCGCCATCGACACGCTGCAGGCCGACATCGACGCAGACGCCAAGGCCCTGCACCGCAAGGCGCCCGAGGACCTGTGGCACGTCGCGCTGTTCTACACCGTGGGGTATGTCGTGCAGGATGTCTATCGCGAGACCGAAGGCCTGGACTACACCCCGTATGCGGTCAAGAGAGGCCTCTATACGCACGGCTCCTGGCAGCTCTCCGATGCGCTGCTGGAGACCCGCTGGCTGCCCTGGCTGCAAGGCCAAGGCAGCATGCGCGAAGCGGTGACCAAGCTCGTCTCGGGCCTTCCGCCAGCCTGAAGAGGCGATGCGCGGCTGCCGGTTTCCGAGGGCATCCGGCACACGCGTGAACCCGCGCCGCACCCGTGGGACAATCACCCTCGTGAAGCGAGCCAGACCGCCGCTGGTACACCGGCCGAAAGGCCGTACTGGAGGAAGGTCCGGACTGCACAGGGTAGCGCAGCAGGTAACACCTGCCCGTCGAGGGCCGCAAGGTTCGAGGCGAGGATCAGAGCAACAGAGACGAGCCGATTCAGTTCGGGTGAAACGGGCAATCTCTGCGTGCAGCAACATCAAGTAGGCGGACGTCGACCTGACCCGGGGAGTCCGCGGGTAGATGGCATCGAGCCGTGCTGGCGACAGCCGGCCCAGACGAATGGCGGTCACGGCGCGCGGGCTCGCAAGGGCGCGTGCGACGCACAGAATCCGGCCTATCGGCTCGCTTCACAATAAATCCGCGCGGCACGCTCTCGACGGCGCGCCGCCAACGAGACGTTTTCCCTTCAATGAATCCTGACGCCGCCACGCTCTGGCGCCGACCTCGCTCGGCGCTCGCGGCGCTCCTCGCATGCCTGGGCATGCTGGGCGCGTTCTCCATCGACACGTACATCCCGGCGTTCTCGGGCATCGCGAAGTCGCTCGGCGCCACGCCCGTGCAGATGCAGCAGACGCTGTCGGCGTACCTGTTCGGCTTCGCGGTGATGAACCTGTTCCACGGCGCGCTGGCCGACAGCTTCGGCCGCCGGCCCGTCGTGCTGTGGGGCATCGCGATCTTCACGCTGTCGTCGCTGGGCTGCGCGGCGTCGCAGACGGTGGGCCACCTGATCTTCTTCCGGCTCGCGCAGGGCATGAGCTCGGGCGCCAGCATGGTGGTCGGGCGCGCGATCATCCGCGACATGTTCCCGCCCGACGAGGCGCAGCGCGTGATGTCGCAGGTGACGATCTACTTCGGCGTCGCGCCGGCCGTCGCCCCCATCGTCGGCGGGCTGCTGCTGGTGCACTTCGGCTGGCACGCGGTGTTCGTCTTCCTGACCGGCGTCGGCATGGTGATGTGGACGCTCAGCTGGCGCCTGCTGCCCGAGACGCTGCACTCGACGCAGGTGCAGCCCTTCCATCCGGCGCACCTGCTCAAGGGCTACTGGGAGATGTTCTCGAGCCCGCGCTTCCTCGCGCTGGCGCTGGCCTCGGGCGTGCCGTTCAACGGGATGTTCCTGTACATCCTGTCCGCGCCGGTGTTCCTGGGCGACCTGCTGCACCTGGCGCCGACGCACTTCTTCTTCCTGTTCCTGTTCACGATCGGCGGCATCATGGGCGGCGCGTTCCTGTCGGGCAAGCTGGCCGGCAAGATGACGAAGGGGCGCCAGATCCGCATCGGCTTCACGATCATGTTCACGATCGCGACGATCAACCTGGTGCTCAACGCGCTGTTCACGGCGCAGGCCTGGTGGGCGATCCCGCCGATCGGCGTGTTCTCGTTCGGCTGGGCGATGATGGTGCCGGTCGTCACGCTGCTGGTGCTGGACCAGGCGCCGCTGCGGCGCGGCATGGCGTCGTCGCTGCAGGCCTGCATCGGCAGCGTGGCCAACGCGTTCGTCGCCGGCGTGATCTCGCCGCTCGTGATGCATTCCACGGTGCACCTGGCGCTGGCCTCGCTGCTGATGTCGTGCATCGGCATCGTCTCGTGGATCTTCGTGCGCAAGACGGTCCTCGGCCCCGAACAGGCGTAACAGCGCCCGCCGTCACGCAAGCTTCGCTCAACTTTCGGCGCTTCCGGCCGATCTCAAGGGGGCACGCCGTCCGTGCGGAGCCCCCATGTCGTCTCGATTCCTGCCTTCCCTCGTCGCCGCTGCCGCCCTGCAAGCCCTGTGGCTGGCCGGCTCGGCGCTGGCCGCCGAGCCGGTGGCCGGCCTGGTCGTCTCCCAGCTCGGCCCGACGTCGCCCGGCTTCAAGATGGACGTCAACCGCAGCGAGACCGGCGCGCCCGAGGCGACGGCGATCGGCGCCCGGCCGATCGAGAAGCGGCCGACCGCGGCCAGCAGCGCCGAATGGCGCGGCAGCGCGTCGCATCCGTCGTCCGAGAGGGACGCCGAGGAGAAGGCCGCCGGCAAGAAGCGCGACGACGACAAGAAGACCGCCGAAGCCAGGCCGGCCAAGGCCGGCGTCGCGAAGGCGGACGCGGACGCCTCCAGCGCGATGGACGTCCTGCGCGAGAAGCTCGCGGCCAGGCTCGGCGCGAAGCCGTCCGCCGACGGCAAGTACGCGATGCAGGTGTCCAACCGCGGTGAGAGCGGCGAGAACGTCATCACGTCGGTGCGCCCCAGCGCCGCGGCCGTCGCGGCGGCGCGCAAGCCCAGGCGCCCGGCCTCGGCCGTCGCCGGCAGTGCCAACCTCGACATCGCCGCCAACGCCGGCACCTCGCTGCTGCCCACGCACTGGGACTACGAGGGCGACGAAGGCCCCGATGCCTGGGGCCGGATGCGGCCCGAATTCAGCAAGTGCGCGACCGGCCAGCGCCAGAGCCCGATCGACATCCGCGGGGGCATCGCCGTTGACCTCGAGCCGATCAAGTTCGACTACCGCCCCAGCGCGTTCTCGGTGATCGACAACGGCCACACCGTGCAGGTCAACGTCGAGCCGGGCAACTCGATCACGATCACCGGCAGGCGCTATGAGCTTGTGCAGTTCCACTTCCATCGGCCGTCCGAGGAGCGCGTCAACGGCCGCCAGTACGACATGGTCGCGCACCTGGTGCACAAGGATGTCGACGGCCGCATCGCGGTGGTCGCGGTGCTGCTCGATCGCGGCAGCGCGCAGTCCATCGTGCAGACGGTGTGGAACAACCTGCCGCTCGAGAAGGGCGACGAGGTGCGCGCCGGCTCGCGCATCGACCTCTCGCAACTGCTGCCCGACGACAAGCGCTACTACACGTACATGGGCTCGCTGACGACGCCGCCGTGCAGCGAGGGCGTGCTGTGGATGGTGATGAAGCAGCCGGTGCCGATCTCGATGGACCAGGTCGCGATCTTCTCGCGGCTGTATCCGATGAACGCGCGGCCGATCCAGCAGGCCGACGGGCGGCTGATCAAAGAGTCGAACTGATCGCGCGAAGGTATCCTTGGCGCATCGTCGATGCGGCAGGAGCGCCTTCATGAAACCGATCCGCCTGTTGATCGTCGCCGGCAGCGAACGCGCCGGCTCGTACAACCGCAGCCTGGCCCGCGCGGCCGCGGCCGCTGCGCGCCGCGACGGCAGCGAGGTGACCGAGTTCGACCTGCGCGCCCTTGCGCTGCCGATCTACGACGGCGACATCGAACATGGCCCGGGCATTCCGCCGGCCGCGCTGCAACTGCGCGACGCGCTGCACGCCCACGACGCGCTGCTGCTCGTCACGCCCGAGTACAACGCCTTCCCGACGCCGCTGGTGCTCAACGCGTTCGACTGGCTGTCGCGCATCCAGGCCGGCGCGCCCGGCGGCGGCGGCAAGGAGGCCACCGCCAACAAGCCGGCCGCGCTGCTGTCGGCCTCGCCCGGTCCGCTCGGCGGCCTGCGGGCCATGAACCTGCTGCGCCAGTACCTGGGCGGCGCGTTCCAGATGATCGTCGTGCCGCAGCAGTTCGCGCTCGGCAAGGCGGGCGAGGCGTTCGACGCAGCGGGCGCGTTGAAGGACGCGAAGGCACAACTGAGCCTTCAGGGCGTGCTCGACGCGGTGGGCGAACTGGCGATCGCGCTGAAGCGGCGCTGAGTCACCGGCCGGCCGCTGCCGGCCACAATGCGGCATGGCCAAGAAACCCGTCAGCCCGCCCGTCTTCCTGCGTCCGCCCACGTTCGGGGCCATCCCCACGCTCGACCACCTGATGGCGCAGGCGCAGGCGCTGCAGAACGCCGGCCGCATCGGCGACGCCGAACGCGTCTACCGCGAGGTGCTGCGCCGCTCGCCGCGCCACGTCGACGCGCTGCATTCGCTGGGCATGCTGGCGTTCCAGGCCGGTCATCCGCAGGCGGCTGCCGACCTCATCGGGCAGGCGCTGGCAGTCGATCCGCAGGACGCCGTCGCGCACGGCAACCTCGGCTACGCGCTGCACGTGCTGGGCCGCCACGACGAGGCGCTGCAAAGCCTGGAGCGCGCGCTGGTGCTCCGGCCGGACATGCTGGAGGCGCTCAACAACCGCGGCAACACGCTCAGCGCGCTGGGCCGGCACGACGAGGCCATCGCGTCGTTCGACCGCGCGCTGTCGCTGCGGCCCGACTACGTCGAGGCAGCCTACAACCGGGGCAACGCGCTACACGCCGCCGGCCGCCTGGCCGACGCGCTGGCCTCGTACGACGCGGTGATCGCCGCGCGCCCGGACATCGCGCAGGCGCACAACAACCGCGCCCGCGTGCTGCAGGATCTCGGCCGCGAGGGCGACGCGCTCGTCGGCTACGAGCGCGCCGTCGTGCTCGCGCCGAAGTACGTGCAGGCGATCGCCGGCCGCGGCACCGCGCGTCTCGCGCTGAAACAGCCCCCTGCCGCCCTGGCCGACTTCGATACCGCACTCCGTATCGACCCGCAACACGCCGGCGCGCACGAAGGCCGCGGCAGCGCGCTGTTCGCGCTGCGCCGCTGGGGCGACGCGGTGCTCGCCTTCACGCGCTGCTTCGACATCGATTCGAAGCGCCTGGACGCGCGCCTGCAGCGCGGCAACGCGTTGCATGCGCTGCGCCGCCACGAGGACGCGATCGCCGACTTCGACGCCGTCCTGGCCGTGACGCCGGACGTCGCGGGCGTCGCCAGCAATCGCGGCGACGCGCTGCTCGAACTCAAGCGCTACGACGAGGCCGCGCGCGCGTTCGAGCGCGTGCTGGCACTCGATACGGCCTACCCGTATGCGATCGGCAAGCGTGTCTACGCGCAGACGATGGCCTGCGACTGGCGCGATCTCGACGCGCTCGTCGCGCAGGTGCATGCGGGCGTCGAGGAGGGCCGCGCGGTGATCGAGCCCTTCGCCTACCAGGCCATCGCCAGCGATCCGATGCGGCTGCGCCGCTGCGCGGAGCTGTTCGCGGCCGACCAGTTCCCCGCGCAGCCGGCGCTCGTCGCGCCCGGTCAGCGTCTTGGCAACGCGAAGATCCGCGTCGGCTACCTGAGTGGTGAATTCCGCAACCAGGCCACGTCCATCCTGGCCGCGGAACTGTTCGAGCTGCACGACAGGAAGCATTTCGAGATCGTCGCGTTCGACAACGGCTGGGACGACGGCAGCGCCCTGCGCCGTCGCATGAACGCCGCGTTCGACGAGGTCGTGCCGATCGCCGCGCTGCCCGACGACGAGGCCGCGCGCGCGGTCGCCGAGCGCCGCATCGACATCCTCGTCAACCTGAACGGCTGGTTCGGCCTCGGCCGCACCGGCGTGTTCGCGCGCCGGCCGGCACCGGTGCAGGTCAACTATCTCGGCTTCCCGGGCACGCTGGGCGCGCCCTATCTCGACGTCATCGTCGCCGACGCGCACACGATTGCCGCGGGCGAGGAGGGCGCCTACGTCGAGCGCGTCGCGCGACTGCCGCACAGCTACCAGGCCAACGACCGCCAGCGCGCGATCGGGCCGGCCACCACGCGCGAAGCGCAGGGCCTGCCGGACGCTGCCATCGTCTTCGCGTGCTTCAACAACACCTACAAGATCACGCCGGCGACGTTCGCGTCGTGGATGCGCATCCTCGCGGCGGTCGACGGCAGCGTGCTGTGGCTGCTGCAGGACAACGACGCCGCCACGCGCAACCTGTGCGCCGCGGCGGAGTCGCACGGCATCGCGCCCGAGCGGCTGCACTTCGCGCCGCGCATCCGCCTCGACGATCACCTCGCGCGCCACGCCTGCGCCGACCTGTTCCTCGACACGCTGCCCTACAACGCGCACACCACCGCCAGCGACGCGCTGTGGGCCGGGTTGCCGGTGCTGTCGTGCCGCGGCACGACGTTCCCCGGCCGCGTCGGCGCGAGCCTGCTGCACGCGCTGGGCCTGGCCGACGAGTTGCTGCTGGACGACGTGGCGGCGTTCGAGGCGCGCGCCATCGAACTCGCGCGCGACCGGGCGCGTCTCGCGCGCCTGCGCGAGCGCCTCGCGCAGGCTCGCGAGACGGCGCCGCTGTTCGACACGCCCGCGACCTGCGCGGCGCTCGAACGCGCCTACGAGGACATGCTCGCGCGCTAGCGTTCCTTGCGCAACTGCAGCACCTGCGTCGCCACCATGTGCGACATCACGGCCGCGACCTCGTCGGCGTCCAGCGTCGCGTCGTCGACCAGCAGTTCCTGCGCCGAGTACATGACCTCGATCGCGAGGCGCGAGACCAGGCGCACGCGCGCCTCCGGCACGCCGGGCCAGGCCGACGCGAACGCGGCCACGACCAGTCCGGTGACGTGCTCGTGCGACCCGATGCGCACCGGCGCGAGCGACGGCACCGCGCGCAGCGCGCGCGTGATCCACTCGCCGGCGATCGCTGCGCGCGTCATCTCCAGCGTGTCCATGAACAGCTCGCGGATGCGCTGTTCGAACTTCGCGGCCGGCAGCTTCATCGTCGCCGGCGTCGCCCATTTCTCGAGCAGCTCGTTCTGGCTCATCATCAGCCGCACGCCGAGCTCCGCGAGCACCGCGTACTTGTTCGGGTAGTAGCGATAGAGCGCCGGCGGCGACAGGCCCGCGCGCTCGCAGATCAGGTTGGTGGACAACCGCTCGATGCCGACCTCGCCCAGCAGGTTGGCGGCGGCGTCGAGGATGCGCTCGCAGGTTTCCAGCGCGCGCGTCTGCGTCGGGTCGCGCTTGCGATCCAGCTCCACGCCGCTGGCTGCGGCGGTCGTCGCGGCATCGGAGGCCCTGGGTTTTCGCGGCATGGAAGGCTTGGGGGTGGCTCGGGGGGGCAGTGTATCCACGGTGTAGGCAAGACCGCAGGCCGTCAATACAGTAGCCATGACTATGGTGTTCCGGGTTTGCATTCTTCAATACAGGGAAAGCACCAACACCATCAACGGTAGCCATTGCTATCTTTTGAGTTGTCGCGTCAGCGAGGTCCCGCCATGCCCCCGATCCGCACGTCCCACCGCCTGCTCGCCCTGCTCGGCGCCGCCGTCGCCGCTCTCGGCGCGTTGAGCGCCTGCAGCAAATCCGCGTCGGATCCGAACGTGCGCGCGGGCGACCTGCCGGTCGACGCCGAGTTCGCGAAGAAGCTGCAGGGGCAGCTGCTCGACGCCAAGCCGGGCACGGTCATCGAGATCCCCGCCGGGCGGTGGCACCTCGACCGCGGCCTGTCGCTGCGCGTCAACGGCGTCACGATCCACGGCGCGGGCATGGAGCAGACGATCCTGTCGTTCCGCAACCAGGTCGCCGGCCCCGAGGGCCTGCTGGCGCAGGCGAGCGACTTCCGCATCGAGGGCCTGACGATCGAGGACACCAAGGGCGACGCGCTGAAGATCAACAGCGGCGAGAACATCACGATCCGCGACGTGCGCGTGCGCTGGACCGACGGCCCCAAGACCAGCAACGGCGCCTACGGCCTGTACCCGGTCAAGACGAAGAACGTGCTGATCGAGAACTCGCAGTCGTTCGGCGCCGCCGACGCCGGCATCTATGTCGGCCAGTCGCGCAACGTCGTCGTGCGCGGCTGCCGCGCCGAGCAGAACGTGGCCGGCATCGAGATCGAGAACACGATCGATGCCGACGTGCACGACAACATCGCCACCGGCAACACCGGCGGCATCCTCGTGTTCAACATGCCCAACCTGTCGCAGCCGGGGCACAGCACGCGGGTGTTCCACAACAAGGTCGACGCCAACAACACCGGCAACTTCGGCGCCAAGGGCACGGCCGTCGCGAGCGTGCCGGCCGGCTCGGGCGTGGTGGTCAATTCGAACTCGCTGGTGGAGATCTTCGACAACGACGTCACCAACAACGCGACGGCCAACGTCATCATCTCCAGCTACTACTCCACCGGCTACGCCACCACCAAGGGCGTGCAGCCCGGCTACGACCCGTATCCGCGCGGCATCTCCGTGCACGACAACCGCTTCGCCGGCGGCGGCGATTCGCCCGACGGCATGGACCTGAAGGTGCTCAAGACCGCGATGTTCGGCCTCAACGGCCGCTTCCCCGACGTGCTGTGGGACGGCTACGTCGACCCGGCGCGCGCCAACGTGCCCGAAGAACGACTGTGCGTCGACGCCAGCGCGTCCGGCGTGCTCAACGCCGACGGCCCGCACAAGTACAAGGACCCGAAGGTCGTCACCGACGCGCTGCGCTGCAAGCTCGCGCCGCTGCCAGCCGTCACGCTGATGCCCCCGGTCGCGGCGGCTGCGTCCGCCGCCTCGGTCTGATCCAGTTCCGATGCGCCCTCGTTCCGTCCTCGCGCTTGGCCTGCTTGCCGTGCTGGCGAGCTGCGCGCGCGCGCCGGCGCCCGTGCGCTTCATCGCGGACGGCAGGCCGGAGCACCTGTCCGACTGGCATCTGCTCAACGTGTCGGGAGGACGACTGGCGCCCAACGCCGGCGTGCTGCCGTACGACCTCGTCACGCCGCTGTTCAGCGACTACGCGCACAAGCTGCGCACGGTGTGGATGCCCGCCGCGGTATCGGCGAAGTACAGCGCCGACAAGGCGTTCGAGTTCCCGGTCGGCACCATCCTGTCCAAGACCTTCTACTACCCGCGCGCCAGCGGAGACGCCGATGCCGTCCTCAAGACCTACGACGCCGAGCCGGGCGCGCCGGCCGCGGGCCTGGATCTTTCGCGGGTGCGGCTGGTCGAGACGCGCCTGCTCGTGCGGCGCGCCGAAGGCTGGACGGCGCTGCCCTACGTGTGGAACGCCGACCAGAGCGAGGCGGAGCTGCAGCGCACCGGCGACGAGAAGGCACTCGATCTCGTCGACGCGCAAGGCCACGGCCAGAAGTTCACCTACGTCGTGCCCAACGAGAACCAGTGCGCCTCGTGCCACGTCACCAACCTCAAGAGCGGCGAGTTCGCCCCGCTGGGCCCGAAGGCGCGCAACCTGAACCGCGCGCTGGCGTACACCGACGGCAGCGAGAACCAGATCGCGCGCTGGGCGCGCGCCGGCTTCCTCGCGGGCGTGCCCGCGGGCGAGCTGCCGCGCGCGGCCGACTGGCGCGACGAGAAGACGCCGATCGCCGAGCGCGCGCGCACCTACCTCGACGTCAACTGCGCGCACTGCCACCAGACCGGCGGCACCGCCGGCAACACCTCGCTGAGGCTCGACGCGCTGGGCCCGGCCGACTGGTCGCTGGGCCTGTGCAAGCCGTCGGTGGCCGCCGGCAAGGGTACGGGTGACCGTATCCACGACATCGTGCCGGGCAGGCCGGACGACTCCATCCTGCCGTTCCGGCTCGCAAGCACGGAAGGCGGCGTGATGATGCCCGAGCTGGGCCGCAGCACCGTGCATCAGGAAGGCGTGCAGCTGATCCGCGACTGGATCGCCGCCATGCCGGGACATTGCCAGAACGACGCACCCATGAAGGACTGACATGCAACGACTTCCCGCCCGCCACCTGACCTCCGTCGCACTTGCCGTCGCCGCGCTCGCGAGCACGGGCGCGCACGCGCAGGCGGCCCCGCCCGACGCCGCCGCCTCGGCGCCGGCCGACGACACGCAGGTCGTGACCGTCACCGCGCAGGGCCGCAAGCAGGAGGTCCAGAAGGTGCCGATCGCGATCCAGCTGCTCGGGCCGGACCAGATCGCCAAGGTCGGCGCCGTCAACCTCGCGCAGGTCGCCGACTTCGTGCCGGGCCTGACCATCGACGCCAGCCAGCCGACTCAGCCCAGCTACTCGCTGCGCGGCCTGGGCAACGGCGACTTCGGCATCGGCACCGACGCGCCGGTGGGCGTGTACGTCAACGGCGTCTACACCGGCAAGACCGGCGGCGCGCTGCTGAACTTCAACGACGTCAAGCGCGTCGAGGTGCTCAAGGGCCCGCAGGGCACGCTGTTCGGCCGCAACAGCGCCGGCGGCGCGATCTCCATCGTCACCAACGATCCCGACGGCCAGAACCTGGCCACGGGCCTCGTGCGCGTCGGCGACTACGGCACGGTGCACGCCGAGGGCGTGCTCAATCGAGCGCTGAGCGAGGATCTCGACCTGCGCATCTCCGCGGTCGGCGAGAAGAGCGACGGCTGGGCCACCAACGCTGACGACGGCAAGAAGAACCCGCAGGCCAAGACCTGGGGCACGCGCATGGGCGCGCGCTGGTCGCCGTCGGACGACACCAGCGCCGTGCTGACCTGGGAGCACGAGGACCTGAACGAGCGCCCGCGTCCGATCTGGGCTGCCGGGTCGTACAACGCCGATGGCACGATCACCTACATCGACCCGCGCCACGAGCAACTGCGCAACGACGTCGTCGGCGGCGTCGAGTCGCGCCTGTTCAACGGCCTGAACCTGCGCATCGAGCACGAGTTCAGCGACAAGCTCGTGCTGACGTCGACCACCGGCTGGCGCCATTTCAACTCGGTCAACATCGAGGACAACGACGGCACCGACAACCCCGCCACGTATCTGGCGACCGGCAACTTCGAGAAGAACACGACGTTCGAGCAGGAGTTTCGCCTCAATGGCAAGAGCAAGCTGGCGGACTGGCTGGTCGGCGCGAGCTTCTCGACCGAGCACGCCTCGCAGCTGAGCCAGGTCGACACCAACACCACGACGCTCGATCCGGTGCTGTACCAGGTGCTCAACGGCGAGGGGGCGGGCCTGCCTGCGCCGCCGTTCTCCCTGTTGACCGGCATCGGCCAGGAGGCCGGCATCCCCGGCTTCGACCTGCTGGGCCAGAGCTGGCAGGAAGGCATGCACAACACGCTGGCCGCGCACTCCGAGGCGCTGATGGCCGACGTGATCTGGCACGTGGGCGACAAGACCAACGTGACCACCGGCGTGCGCTTCACGCAGGACACCAAGAAGTTCAGCTGGTACAGCCCGCTGCGCTCGGCGCCGGGCCTCGACGCGCAGCTCGCTGCGCTGACGCCGGCGTTCTTCCAGCAACTGGTGGACGCCGGCGCGCTGGACGCGGCGACGGCGCAGGCGCTGGGCGGCCCCGGTGGACTGGTGCAGGGCCTGCAGAGCACCAACATCGAGTTCACCAATCCCGAGTGGATGGCCGCGCCGGTCTACGCCAGCAAGACCTGGCACAACACCAGCCCGCGCCTGGTGGTCGACCACCAGCTGACGCCCGACACGATGGTCTACGGCTCGGTGACGCGCGGCTACCAGGCCGGCGGCTTCAACTCCGTCAGCACGCAGGCCAACAACGGCCGCTTCGACCCCGAGACGATCACCAGCTACGAGCTCGGCGCGAAGGGCCGCGTCGCCGAGGCGGCCATCACCTACAGCGCCGCGTTGTTCCACTACGTGTTCAAGAACCTGCAGTCCATCACGTTCGTGCAGCCGCCCGACGGCTCGGTGGGCCACTACGAGATCACGGTCAGCGATGTCGAGGCGAACGGCCTGGACGCCGAGCTGAACTGGCAGGTCGCCGCGCCGGTGCGCCTGTTCGCGAACGGCGAGTGGATCGACCAGAAGTACAAGGGCCAGACCAACCCGGTGGGCGCCGACCTCACCGGACAGCCCTACGGCACGCCGAGCCTGTCGCTGGCCGCGGGCGTCGACTTCACGACGGCGCTGGCCGGCGGCAAGGCGGAGTGGTCGCTGCAGGGCAGCCACATCGGCGCCACGCGCTGCAACGCCGATTCGACGACGCAGGGCAGCTGCCTGACGACGCCGACGTTCCGGGTCGGCGAGGCGCACGAGCGCGTCGACACGCGCATCGGCTGGTCGGCGCCGGCCGACCGTTGGGGCGTCGCGCTGATCGTCAACAACCTGCTCGACAAACGCTACGTGACGGGGCTGAGCAACCTGTCGGCGGCGGTCGGCGTGCCGTACACGGCCTCGGTCACCGACCCGCGCAAGTTCCAGCTCGAATTCAGCGCCAGGCTCTAGAAGTTGCCTTTCTCGTTGCGCCTGCCTGCCGGCTCGTTGCGAGATTGTCCTTCGGGGGCGGTGGGAGCCGCCCCCATTTCTTTGCGCTTGCACTTGCCAAGGCCCGCAAGGCAAGGCGATGCCGCTGGCTCATCCCATGAGCCTTTGCCGCGTCAACATGGCCCAGCAGCGAGTCCCGCTACCCAACTCGGCCTTGGCGTCATTTCGCCGAATTTTGCTCGGCCATAGCCGCAATGAGGGAAATCCCCCACGAACAAGGCACCATGAAGTCAGCTAACACTTCACTTTCATAGCCGCTCGCAAGTCCTTAATTTAGAACGACATTCGCTTGCAGAACGTCGTCTAAGTACTTGATTTGATTGATTTTTTCGGCGCGTGACGCGTTGACCCACCTCTAGCGATTCGCTAAAGTGCATCAAAGTGCACTTTTGTGGTGGGTTGTGGCATCTCTGATTTTTGAAGGTCCTTCGGCGTTGACGCTGGACGGCAAGGGGCGAGTCTCCATGCCGGCCCGTTATCGCGACGACCTCCAATCATTGTGCGCCGGCCGGCTCACCGTCACCAAGCATCCGCACGGGTGCCTGATGGTGTTTCCGCGGCCCTACTGGGAGAACTTCCGCGAGCAGGTCGCGCAGCTGCCGTTCTCGCAGGTGGCCGTCAAGCGCGTGTTCCTCGGACACGCCGACGACGTCGAGTGGGACGCGACCTCGCGCGTGCTGATCCGCCCGGAACTCCGCAGCTGGGCCGGACTCGAAAAGGACGTGACGCTGCTGGGCATGGGCAGTCACTTCGAACTGTGGTCGACGCCTGTCTACGCTGAAAAAGAAAAGCGCGAGATGCAGGAACAGGCCGGCGCCGCTCTCGACAATCTCAAATTCTGATCATCGTGGAACACTCGGGGTTGCATACCACCGTCCTGCTCCACGAAGCGATCGACGCGCTCGTGACTGACCCGGACGGCCTCTATGTCGACGGCACCTTTGGCCGTGGCGGGCACACGCGCGAGCTGCTGGCGCGCCTGGGCCCGGGCGCGCGCGTGATCGGCATCGATCGCGATCCGGTCGCCGTCGAGGCCGCCCGGTCCGGCCCGGACGCCATCGCCGACGCGCGTTTCGAGATCGTGCACGCGAGCTTCGCGCAATTGCCCGCGGCGCTGGCCGAGCGCGGCATCCCGAAGATCACGGGCCTGCTGCTGGACCTGGGCGTCTCGTCGCCGCAGATCGATACGCCCGAGCGCGGCTTCAGCTTCCGTTTCGACGGCCCGCTGGACATGCGCATGGACACCACCCGCGGCGAGACCGCGGCCGACTTTCTCGCTCGCGCCGACGAGCGTCACATTGCAGAGGTGATTCGTGACTACGGGGAAGAACGGTTTGCTGTGTCGATTGCAAAGGCGCTTGTTGCTGTCCGCGAAAGCGGCGCTCCCGTGCGAACCACTCGCGAGCTGTCCGCCGTCGTGGCTCGTACGGTCAAGACCCGCGAGCCGAACCAGGATCCCGCCACACGCACCTTTCAGGCTCTTCGGATTTTCGTCAATGCCGAGCTTGAGGAGCTCGAACAGGTTCTGAAGAGCTCGCTCGACCTGCTCGAGGCCGGCGGGCGCCTGTGCGTGATCAGCTTCCATTCGCTGGAAGACCGCATCGTCAAGACCTTCATCGCGCGCGAGAGCAAGGACGAGATCGACCGCCGCGCGCCGATGGCGCCGCCGTCCTCGTCCCTGCGGCTGGCCGCGCTGGGGCGCATCAAGCCGGGCCCGACCGAGGTGCTGACCAACGCTCGCGCACGCTCGGCGATCCTGCGCGTGGCGGAGAGGCTGCAGCGATGACCGGCAACTCGTTCATGGTGCGCCTCAACGTCCTGCTCGCGATCGCGCTGATCGTCAGCGGGCTCTACCTCGTCAAGATCAGCTACGAGTCGCGCCGCCTGTTCGCCGAGATCGAGAACGCGCACGGCAGCGAGCGCCAGCTCGAGTCCGACCGCCGCCGCCTCGAGGCCGAGCGCCAGGCGCAGGCAACGCACCTGCGCGTCGAGGCCACCGCGCGCACCAAGCTCAACATGCGCGCGGCCACGCCGGCCAACACCCAGTACGTGGTCGATGCCGGGCTCGCCGCGGCGCCGCTGTCCGCGCCGCTCACGTCTCCATCGCAGAGGCCGGCGACGCCCGCCAGCGCCCCCGAGTCGGGAGCCTCGCGATGAACAAGCCCAACAAGCCGAACAAGCGGACGCAGCAGCCGTCGCGCGCCCGCGCGGTGAGCAACGTCACGTACGCCAACAGCCCGCTGCTGGCGTCGAAGACGCCGTTGTGGCGCAGCCGCTTCCTGGTGGTGCTGGTGGGCATCGGCTCGCTGGTGCTGGTCGGCCGCGCCGCCTACATCCAGATCATCGCCAAGGACTTCTACCTGAGGCAGGGCGAGGCGCGCTACGCGCACACGCTGGAGATGCCGGCCAGCCGCGGCCGCATCGTCGACCGCAACGGCCTGCTGCTGGCCACGAGCGTGCCCACGCCCTCGATCTGGGCGATCCCGAAGGATGTCGACGCCGACGCCGGCGAGAAGAAGCAGCTTGCGCAGGCGCTGGGCATGACGGTGACCGAACTGAACGACCGCCTCGACGGCAATCCGAACTTCGTCTGGCTGAAGCGCCAGGTCGACGACGGCGTCGGCGCGGCCGTCAAGCAGCTGGACCTGAAGGGCATCCACCAGGTCAGCGAATTCCGCCGCCGCTATCCGGAAGGAGAGGCCGCGGCGCACGTGGTCGGCTTCACCGGCGACGAGGACAAGGGCCAGGAAGGCATCGAGCTCGCGTACCAGCAGCAACTGCAGGGCCGCGACGGTTCGCGCGAGGTGGTCAAGGATCGGCTGGGCAACATCGTCGAGAACATCGGCGACCCGCAGCGCCCGATCAACGGCGAGGACATCGAGCTCGCGATCGACTCGAAGGTGCAGTTCTTCGCCTACCAGCGCGTGCGCGACCAGGTGATCGCGCAGAAGGCCAAGGGCGGCAGCGTCGTCGTCATCGACACGCTCACCGGCGAGGTGCTCGCGCTCGCGAACTACCCGAGCTACAACCCGGGCGACCGCCACCACCTGTCGGGCGCGCAGCTGCGCAATCGCGCGCTGACCGACGTCTTCGAACCCGGCTCGACGATGAAGCCCTTCATCGTCGGCACCGTGCTGGAGAAGGGCCTCGTCACGCCGTTCTCGATGGTCGACGCGACGCCCGGCTCGCTGGTGGTCGGCGGCTTCGCGCCCAAGGACGCCGAGCCCAACGGCATGCTGACGGTGCAGCAGGTGATCCAGAAGTCCAGCAACATCGGCGCCGCGCGGCTGGCCATGAAGCTGACGCCCAAGGAGCAGTGGGAGAAGTTCTCGTCGATCGGCCTGGGCCAGAAGCCGCAGATCAACTTCCCCGGCGTCGTCACCGGGCGGCTGCGCCCGTACAAGACCTGGCGCCCGATCGAGCAGGCGACGATGGCCTACGGCTACGGCCTGTCGGCCTCGCTGTTCCAGCTGGCGCGCGCCTACACGGTGTTCGCCAACGACGGCGTGCTGGAGAACGTGTCGATGCTGCGCCAGCCCGCGCCCGGCCCGGGCCCGCGCGTGTTCAAGCCCGAGACGGTCAAGGAAATCCTGACCATGCTGCAGATGGTGACGTCGCCGGGCGGCACCGCGCCGAAAGCGCGCACCATGGGCTACAGCGTCGGCGGCAAGTCCGGCACCGCGTACAAGGCCGAGGGCCACGGCTACGCGCAGAACAAGTACCGCCCGTGGTTCGTCGGCCTCGCGCCGATCTCCCATCCGCGCATCGTCGTCGCCGTGATGATCGACGAGCCCGGCGCCGGCCTGCACTTCGGCGGCGACGTCGCGGCGCCCGTGTTCAGCCAGGTGGTGTCGCAGACGCTGCCGCTGCTGGGCGTCGCGCCCGACCTCGACGTGCGCACGCAGATCACGCAAGCCAACGTCGTCCAGACACCCGAGAACTAACATGCCGCTCACGCGCCTCAAGTCCCCCGCCGCCGCGGCCCGCTGGCTCAAGTCCTGGGTCACCGGCACGCTGCGCACGGACAGCCGCGCCATCCAGCCCGGCGACGGCTTCATCGCCTGGCCCGGCTACGCCAACGACGGCCGCGCGTTCGTCGCGAGCGCGCTCGCGGCCGGCGCGGCCACGTGCCTCGTCGAGGAAAAGGAGGTCGACCCGTTCGGCTTCGAGGACGCGCGCATCGCGACGCTGAAGAACATGAAGGCCGCCACCGGCCAGATCGCCGCGGCGTTCTTCGACGAGCCGAGCCAGACGCTGAAGGTGATCGCGACGACGGGCACCAACGGCAAGACGTCGACCGCCTGGTGGACGTCGCAGACGCTCAACCTGCTGGGCAGGCGCGCCGGCTTCGTCGGCACGCTGGGCGTCGGCGTGCCGCCGCTGCCGATGCCTGTGGCGACCGGCGATTCAACGCAGGACTGGACCATCAAGGCGACCGGCCTGACGACACCCGACCCCGTCTTGCTGCAGGCCGCGTTCCGCCGCATGGCCGACGACGGCTTCACCGCCTGCGCGATCGAGGCCAGCTCGATCGGCATCGTCGAACAGCGCCTGGCCGGCACGCGCATCGAGGTCGCGCTGTTCACCAACTTCACGCGCGACCACCTCGACTACCACGGCAGCATGGACAACTACTGGGCCGCCAAGCGCCTGTTGTTCGGCTGGGTCGGCCTGAAGTCGGCGGTGATCAACATCGACGACGACGCCGGTGCGCTGCTGGCCGACGAGCTGCGCCGCGGCCAGATCGACTCGTGGACGTACTCGACGCGCGCCGACTCCGGTGCGCGGCTGATCGCCGAGGACATCGGCTACCGCGACGGCGGCCTGGCGTTCATGCTGGTCGAGGACGTGGCCGTCGGCGGCCGTGCGCGCCGCGAGCCGGTCACCACGACCTTGATCGGCGACTACAACGTGCACAACCTGCTGGCCGTGATCGGCGGCCTGCGCGCGCAGGGCGTGATGATGGCCGACGCCGCGCGCGTGGCCGGGCTCGTGACGCCGGTGCCGGGGCGCATGCAGCGTGTCGCGGCCGGCGCGGTCGGCCAGCCCGAGGTCGTGGTCGACTACGCGCACACGCCCGACGCGCTCGAGAAGGTCGTCGCCGCGCTGCGTCCGCTGGCCACCGCGCGCGGCGGCAAGCTGGTCTGCGTGTTCGGCTGCGGCGGCGACCGCGACGCGACCAAGCGTCCGCTGATGGGCGAGATCGCCGCGCGCCTGGCCGACCAGGCCGTCGTCACCAGCGACAACCCGCGCGGCGAGGATCCGCAGAAGATCGTCGACCAGATCGCCGACGGCGCGTTCGACGGCAACCCGGTCGTCAAGATCGTCGACCGCCGCGAGGCGATTGCGCAGGTGCTCGCGACCGCGGACGCGAACGACGTCGTGCTGATCGCGGGCAAGGGGCACGAGGACTATCAAGAGGTCGAGGGCGTGCGGCATCCGTTCTCGGATGTCGAGGAGGCGCTCATCGGCCTGAAGAAGCGGGGCCTCGTCGCATGAGTGCTTTCATGACGCTCGCGGATGCTGCTGCGATGGTGCCGGGCTCGGCGCTCGTCGGCGACGGTGCGCGCGCGTTCGAGCGCGTGCACACCGACACGCGCACGCTGCGCGCGGGCGACCTGTTCGTCGCGCTGAAGGGCGAGCGCTTCGATGCGCACGACTTCCTGCCGCAGGCGCGCGCCGCCGGCGCGGTCGCGGCGATCGGCACGCACGGCGTCGCCGAAGCAGGCCTCGACGGCCTCGTCGTGGGCGACTCGCTCGAGGCGCTGCAGCAACTCGCCGCCGGATGGCGCCGCCGCTGGTTCGGCCAGGCGATCGCGGTCACCGGCAGCAACGGCAAGACGACCGTCACGCAGATGATCGCGTCCATCCTGCGCGTGGCCTACGGCGACGCGGCGCATGCGACCGCGGGCAATCTCAACAACCACATCGGCGTGCCGCTGACGGTGCTGCAGCTGCGTTCGTCGCATCGGGCCGCGGTGGTCGAACTGGGCATGAACCATCCCGGCGAGATCGCCGTGCTGGCGCGCATCGCGCAGGCGACCGTGGCGCTGGTCAACAACGCGCAGCGCGAGCACCAGGAGTTCATGGGCACTGTCGAGGCCGTGGCGCGCGAGAACGGCGCCGCGATCGAGGCGTTGCCGGGCGACGGCGTCGCCGTGTTTCCGTGCGACGACGAGTACGCCGACGTCTGGCAGGCGCAGGCCGGCAAGCGTCGCTGCCTGCGCTTCGCGCTCGCCGAGGAGCCCGACGGGGACTGGCCGCGCTCGGAGATCTCGGCCCGCGCACGCTGGGTCGACACCGCCTGGCAGGTGGAGATGACGACGCCCGAGGGCCAGGTGCGGATGACGCTGCAGGTCGCCGGCCGCCACAACGTGCGCAACGCGCTCGCCGCCACGGCCGCGGCCCTGGGCGCCGGCGTGCCGCTGGCCGCCGTCGTGCGCGGGCTGGAGTCGTTCGCGCCGGTCAAGGGCCGTTCGCAACTGAAGTCGCTGCACCGCGCAGGCCGCACGATCCCGCTGGTGGACGACACCTACAATGCGAACCCCGACTCGGTGCGCGCCGCGATCGACGTGCTGGCCGGACTGCCCGCGCCGCGCTGGCTGCTGCTGGGCGACATGGGCGAGGTCGGCGACCAGGGGCCGGCGTTCCACCAGGAGATCGGCGCCTACGCGAAGCAGCGTGGCATCGACGACTTCTGGTGCGCGGGCGAACTCTGCGCCCACGCCGCGCGGGCCTACGGCGCCGGCGCGCGCCATTTCGCCGACACGCCCGCGCTGCTCGCGGCGCTCGGCGAGTCGACCGCTCAGGAGCCGGCGTTCGCGTCGGTGCTGGCCAAGGGCTCGCGCTTCATGGGCATGGAGCGCGTGGTCGCGCTGCTGGTCGCGCACGACGACAAGGGGGCCGACCATGCTGCTTAGCCTCACCTCCTGGCTGCAGGAGCACTACCCGCAGAACTTCGGCTTCCTGCGCGTGTTCCAGTACCACACGTTCCGCGCGGTGATGGCCGCGATGACGGCGCTGCTGATCGGCCTGTTCTTCGGCCCGTGGGTCATCCGGCGCCTGACCGAGCTCAAGATCGGCCAGCCGATCCGCGACTACGGCGTGCAGACGCACATGGTCAAGCGCGGCACGCCGACGATGGGCGGCGTGCTGGTGCTGATCGGCATCGCCACGGCCACGCTGCTGTGGAGCGACTGGAGCAACCGCTTCGTGTGGATCGTGATGTTGGTGACCTTCGGCTTCGGCGCGATCGGCTGGTCGGACGACTGGCGCAAGGTCGTGAAGAAGAATCCCGAAGGCATGCCGTCGCGCGAGAAATTCATCTGGCAGTCGCTGATCGGGCTGGTCGCGGCGCTGTACCTCGCCTTCAGCGTGTCGGAGACGTCCAACCTGCGCGTGCTGGAGCTGTTCGTGCGCTGGGTTCAGAGCGGCTTCGCCAACGACCTGCCGCCCAAGGCCGACCTGATGCTGCCGTTCTTCAAGACGGTCAGCTACCCCCTCGGAGTATTCGGCTTCATCGTGATGACCTACTTCGTGATCGTCGGCGCCAGCAACGCGGTCAATCTCACTGACGGGCTCGACGGCCTGGCCATCATGCCGGTGGTGCTGGTGGCGGGCGCGCTGGGCCTGTTCGCCTACGTGGTGGGCAACGCGGTGTATTCGAAGTACCTGCTGTTCCCGTACATCCCGGGCGCCGGCGAGCTGCTGATCTTCTGCTCGGCGATCGCGGGCGCGGGCCTGGCCTTCCTGTGGTTCAACGCGCATCCGGCGCAGGTGTTCATGGGCGACGTCGGCGCGCTGTCGCTGGGCGGCGCGCTCGGCACGATCGCCGTGATCACGCGGCAAGAGATCGTGCTCGGGATCATGGGCGGCGTGTTCGTCGCCGAGGCGCTGTCGGTGATGGCCCAGGTGAGTTACTTCAAGTACACGAAGCGCAAGTACGGCGAGGGCCGCCGCATCCTGAAGATGGCGCCGCTGCACCACCATTTCGAGAAGTCCGGCTGGACCGAGACGCAGGTCGTGATCCGCTTCTGGATCGTCACGATGCTGCTGTGCCTGGTCGGCCTGGCGAGCCTGAAGCTGCGTTGATGAACCGCTCTCTCACCATCGCCAATACGCGGGCCGTGCGCCGGGCCGCCCCAGGGAGGCCCGCGGCCCCCTCGGGGGACGGAGCGCCGTACTCGGCGCGGGAGGGGCTCCAGTGACCGATTTATCCGACAAGAACGTGCTGATCCTGGGGCTGGGCGCTTCGGGTCTGGCCATGGCGCGCTGGTGCGCGGGCCAGGGCGCGCGCGTTCGCGTGTGGGATTCGCGTTCGAACCCGCCGCAGGCCGCGGCGCTGGCCGCTGAAGTGCAGGGCAGCACGTTCTTCTCGGGCGAGTTGAGCGCCGAAACGCTGGACGGCGTCGCTCGCGTCTACAAGAGCCCGGGCCTGAGTCCGGGCGACACGCGCCTCGCACCGCTGCTGCAGGCCGCGCGCGCCGCCAACGTGCCGGTGCGCGGCGAGCTCGACCTGTTCTCGCAGGCGCTCGCGCAGCTGAAGGCCGAGCGCCGTTACGCGCCCAGGATCCTCGCGATCACCGGTACCAACGGCAAGACGACCACGACGTCGCTCACGGGCCAGCTCGTCGAGCGCGCCGGCCGCAGCGTGGCCGTGGCCGGCAACATCGGCCCGACGATGCTGGACACGCTCGCCGCCGCGATCGCCGCGCAAGCGGTGGCCGACGTCGAGGCCGCCGAGCAGGCCGCGGCGCAGGCCGTGATCGACGCCGAGGAGGCTGCCGCGAAGGCCGCGCAGGACGCGATCGATCAAGAGGCCGCGCGGGTCGCCGCCGAGAAGAAGGCCAAGCTCGACGCCGAACTCGCGGCCGCCGACGAGGCCAGGGCCGCGCAGGCTGCGGCCGCGGCGCAGGCCAAGGTCGATGCCGCTGCCGCGAAGGCCGCGCGCGCCGAGGCCAAGGCCGCAAAGGCGGCGGCCAAGGCGAATCCGGATGCGGCCCTCGAGATGCCGGTCGAGCCCGACGCGCCCGTCGAAGATGCGATCGATGCCGAGCTCGTCGAAACGGAAGACGCCGAGGAGCTGCGCGAACTCGCCGCGCTCGATGGCAGTGATGTGCCGGCGCAGTTGGCCGACGATGTCGACGAGGCGCACGCCGACGAGCAGCTTGCCGACGAGGTGGCGGAAGTCCAGGAGGCCGCCGCGCAGCTGCCCGACGACGACGCGCCGGCGATCGCGCTGATCCCGCCGCCGCCCGCCGATCCGGTCTTCAGCCACCTGCCGCAGGTGTGGGTGCTGGAGCTCTCCAGCTTCCAGCTCGACGAAGTGCAGGACTTCAACCCGAGCGCAGCGACCGTCCTCAACGTCACGCAGGATCACCTCGACTGGCACGGCACGATGGCCGCCTACGCGTCGGCCAAGGCGCGCGTCTTCGGCACCGACGCGATGCCCGACACGGTGATGGTGGTCAATCGCGACGACGCCGCGGTCGAGGCGATGATCCCGCCGCCGGTCACCGTCAAGCCGGCGCGGCGCGGCGAGCGCGCGAAGCTGGTGTCGCGCCGCGTGGTGCGCTTCGGCCTCGATGCGCCGCGTGCGCCGGGCGACTTCGGCCTGATCGACGAGGGCGGCATGGCCTGGCTGGTGCGCGCGATGGAACTCGACCCGACGATCAAGCGCAAGGCCGGCGACGAGGACGATCTCGTGATCCAGCGACTGATGCCGGCCGATGCGCTGCGCATCCGCGGTCGCCACAACGCGTCCAACGCGCTGGCGGCGCTGGCGCTCGCTTCGTCGGTGGGCATCCCGCTCGCGCCGATGCTGCACGGCCTGCGCGAGTACCGCGGCGAGCCGCATCGCGTCGAGCCGATCGGCATGGTCGGAAGCGTCGAGTTCTTCGACGATTCGAAGGGCACCAACGTCGGCGCGACCGTCGCCGCGTTGAATGGCCTCGGCCAGGATCGCGCGCCGAGCAGGCTCGTCGTGATCCTCGGCGGCGACGGCAAGGGCCAGGACTTCGCGCCGCTCGCCGAGCCGCTGCGCCGCCACGCGCGCGCCGCCGCGACGATCGGCAAGGACGCCGAAGCGATCGAGGCGGTGCTGCAGTCGGTCGGCGTGCGCTTCGAGCGCCACGCGACGCTCGAAGAGGCGACGCGCTGGGCGCACAAGCGGGCCGAAGGCTCGGACGCCGTGTTGCTGAGCCCGGCGTGTGCGAGCCTGGACATGTTCCGCGACTACAAGCACCGCGCCGACGTGTTCGTCGCGACCGTGCGCGACATCGCGGATGACGCCGGCGAGGTGCTCGCATGAGCCTGCTCGCCGCGCTCAAGCAGCACGTGCCCGAGTGGCCGGGCTTCCGTCCGGCCGAGTGGTTCCGCAAGCGCCGCGAGGCCGCGTCGGGCGACGAGCGCGTGCCGATCCGCGACTGGGTCGACGCGGGCCGTCCGACGCGCGTGATGGGCATCGACTCCGCGCTGATGTGGGTGACCGCCGCGCTGCTGGCGTTCGGGCTCGTGATGGTCTATTCGGCGTCGGTCGCGCTGCCCGACAGCCCGCGCTTCGCGCTGTACACGCCCACGCACTTCCTCAGCCGCCAGGCGATCTTCATCGCGATCGGCCTGGTCTGCGCGTTCGCGACGGCGCAGATCCCGATCGCGATCTGGGAGAAGTGGGCGCCGTGGATCTTCGCGCTCGCGATGGTGCTGCTGTTCCTCGTCCTGATCCCGCACATCGGCAAGGGCGTCAACGGCGCGCGCCGCTGGATCCCGATGGGCCTGCTGAACTTCCAGCCCAGCGAGCTCGCCAAGCTGGGCATGTGCATGTACGCGGCCAGCTACATGGTGCGCAAGATGGACGTCAAGGAGAACTTCATCAAGGCCGTGTGGCCGATGGCGGTGGCCCTCGGCGTGATCGGCGTGCTGCTGCTGGCCGAGCCCGACATGGGCGCGTTCATGGTGATCGCGGCGATCGCGCTGGGCGTGCTGTTCCTCGGCGGCGTCAACGGCCGCATGTTCCTGCTCAGCGTGGCCGTGCTGCTGGGCGCGTTCACGCTGATGATCGTGTTCAGCGAGTTCCGCCGCCAGCGCATCTTCGCGTACCTCGATCCGTGGAACCCGACCTACGCGCAGGGCAAGGCCTACCAGCTGACGCACTCGCTGATCGCGTTCGGCCGCGGCGAGATCTTCGGCCAGGGCCTGGGCTCGTCGATCGAGAAGCTGCACTACCTGCCCGAGGCGCACACCGACTTCCTGCTGGCCGTGATCGGCGAGGAGCTGGGCTTCGTCGGCGTGTCCATCATCGTCGTCGCGTTCTTCTGGCTGACGCGGCGCCTGTTCATCATCGGCCGCCAGGCGATCGCGCTCGATCGCGTGTTCGCGGGCCTGATGTGCCAGGGCGTCGGCCTGTGGATGGGCGCGCAGTCGTTCATCAACTTCGGCGTGAACCTCGGCGTGCTGCCGACGAAGGGCCTGACGCTGCCGCTGCTCAGCTACGGCGGCTCGGGCGTCGTGCTGAACCTCGTCGCGCTGGCGTTGGTGCTGCGCGTCGACATGGAAAGCCGCGCGTTGATGCGGGGAGGGCGGGCATGAGCGTACGCACGGCTGCTCCGAAGGTGGCTCGCACCGCGGGCCGCAGGCCGGAGGTTCGTACATGAGCGAAGCACTCGCCATCCGCACGCCGCGCACCGGCGCCGCGCGCCATCTCGTCGTGATGGCCGCGGGCACCGGCGGCCACGTGATGCCGGGCCTCGCGGTCGCGCGCGAGGTGCTGTCGCGCGGCTGGACGGTCAGCTGGCTGGGTACCCGCACGGGTATGGAGAACCGGCTCGTGCCGCCGTCCGGCATCCCGCTCGACACGATCAACTTCGCCGGCGTGCGCGGCAAGGGGCTGCTCGGCACCTTCAAGGGGCTGATGCAGCTCGCGTCGGCGTTCGGCGCCTGCAGGCACATCCTGCGCACGCGCAACGCGTCGGCCGTGCTGGGCATGGGCGGCTACGTCTGCGTGCCGGGCGGCAAGGTCGCGCGCAAGCTGAAGAAGCCGCTGGTGCTGGTCAACGCCGACGCCGCGCTGCTGCTGTCCAACAAGTCGCTGCTGTCGGCGTGCGACGTCATCGCGTTCGGCTTCGACGGCGAGGACGCGCGCAAGACGCCGAAGTCGCTGGTCACCGGCAACCCGGTGCGCGCCGAGATCGAGGCCGTCGCGCCGCCGGCCGAGCGCTTCGCGCAACGCGCCGGCCCGCTGCGCGTGCTGCTGGTGGGCGGCAGCCTGGGCGCGCGCGTGCTCAACGAGACGCTGCCGCTGGCGCTGAAGCTGATCCCGCCGAACGAGCGCCCGCGCATCACGCACCAGACCGGCGAGAAGAACTGGGAGTCGGTGCAGGCCGAGTACCACGCGCGCGGCATCGATGCCGAAGTCATCCCGTTCATCGACGACATGGCGCGCCGCCTGGCCGACTGCGACCTGATCGTCTGCCGCGCCGGCGCGATCACGGTCAGCGAGCTGTGCGCCGCCGGCGTCGCCAGCATCCTGGTGCCGCTGGTGATCAGCACGACCTCCCATCAACGCGACAACGCCGAGTACATGGCCGAGCGCGGCGCCGCGCGCCACCTGCCGCAGAGCGAGCTGACGCCCGAGCGCCTGGCCGTCGAGCTGCGTGCCGCGACGCGCGCGAACCTGCTCGCGATGGCGGAACGCGCGCGTACGCTCGCGCGCCCGCTGGCCGCGGCGCGTGTCGCCGATGAACTCGAAAGATTGGTGGCTGCATGAAACACGCCGTCAAGAACATCCACTTCGTCGGCGTCGGCGGGGCGGGCATGTCCGGCATCGCCGAGATCCTGCACAACCTGGGCTACGCCGTCTCGGGCTCCGACCAGTCCGACAGCGCGACCTCGCGCCGGCTGGCCGACCTGGGCATCCGCATCCACGTCGGCCACGACGCGGCCAACATCGCCGATGCGCAGGCGGTCGTCACGTCGACCGCGGTGAAGGGCGACAACCCCGAGGTGATCGCCGCGCGCACGCGCCGCATCCCGGTGGTGCCGCGCGCGGTGATGCTGGCCGAACTGATGCGCCTGAAGAAGGGCATCGCGATCGCGGGCACGCACGGCAAGACGACGACGACGTCGCTGGTCACCAGCGTGCTGGCCGAGGCCGGCGTCGATCCGACCTTCGTCATCGGCGGACGCCTCAACAGCGCCGGCGCCAACTCGCGCCTCGGCTCGGGCGAGTACATCGTGGTCGAGGCCGACGAGTCCGACGCATCGTTCCTGAACCTGATGCCGATCCTGTCGGTGGTGACGAACATCGACGCCGACCACATGGACACCTACGGCCACGACTTCGCGCGCCTGAAGGCCGCGTTCGTCGAGTTCCTGCACCGCATGCCGTTCTACGGCTCGGCGGTGGTCTGCGGCGACGATCCCGGCGTGCGTTCCATCATCCCGATGGTCTCGCGCCCGGTCATCACCTACGGCATGAACGAGGACGTGCAGGTGCGCGCGGTCAACGTGCAGGCGCTCGAAGGCGGCCAGATGCGCTTCACCTGCCAGCGCCGCAACGGCGTGCAGATGCCCGAGCTCGACATCACGCTGAACCTGCCCGGCGAGCACAACGTGCGCAACGCGCTGGCGGCGATCGCCGTCGCGACGGAACTCGAGCTGCCCGACGACGCGATCGCGCGCGCGCTCGAAGGCTTCACCGGCGTCGGACGCCGCTTCCAGAGCTACGGCCAGCAGCCGGTCGATGCCGACAAGGGCGGCGGCAGCTTCACGCTGATCGACGACTACGGCCACCACCCGGTCGAGATGGCCGCGGTGATCGCCGCCGCGCGCGGCGCCTTCCCGCAACGCCGTCTGGTGCTCGCGTTCCAGCCGCATCGCTTCACGCGCACCCGCGACTGCTTCGAGGACTTCGTCAAGGTGATGGGCCAGGCCGACTCGATCCTGCTGACCGAGGTGTATTCGGCCGGCGAGGCGCCGATCGTCGCCGCCGACGGCCGCTCGCTGGCGCGCGCGCTGCGGGTCGCGGGCAAGGTCGATCCGGTGTTCGTCGACGACGTCAACGAGCTCGCGGCGGCCATCGTCGACCATGCGCGCGACGGCGACGTCGTCATCTCGATGGGCGCGGGCTCGATCGCGGCGGTGCCGCAGCGCGTCGTCGACATCAAGGCACAGACACTGAACGGAGGCGCGCAATGAACTTCATTTCATTGACCCCCGGCGATGCACGAAAGCTCGGCAAGGTGGCCGTGCTGATGGGCGGCACGTCGGCCGAACGCGAGATCTCGCTGCTGTCTGGCACCGGCGTGCTGGCCGCGCTGCGCTCGGTCGGCATCGACGCGCACATGTTCGACCCGGCCGAGCGTCCGATGGACGACCTCCAGCGCGAAGGCTTCGCGCGCTGCTTCATCGCGCTGCATGGCCGCCACGGCGAGGACGGCTGCATCCAGGGCGCGCTGGAGCTGATGGGCATCCCGTACACCGGGCCGGGCCCGATGGCGTCGGCCATCGCGATGAACAAGGTCATGACCAAGCGGGTCTGGCGCGCCGAGGTGCTGCCGACGCCGCGCGGCCGCGTGCTGGGACGCGACGAGCAGGTCGACAAGTACATCAGCAAGGTGCCCGACGAACTGGGCCTGCCGCTGATCGTCAAGCCACCGCACGAGGGCTCGTCGGTGGGCGTGACCAAGGTGCGCAGCTGGTCGCAGATGCAGGAGGCCGTGACGCTGGCCGCGGGCTACGACGTCGACGTGCTGTGCGAGGAGTTCATCGACGGCGACGAGGTCACCGTGGCCGTCGTCGGCGAGGGCTGGGACACGATCGCGCTGCCGGTGGTGCGCATCGTCGCGCCCGAAGGCAAGTACGACCTGCAGAACAAGTACTTCACCGACGTCGTGAAGTACCACTGCCCGAGCGGCCTGCCCGAGGCCGAGGAAAAGGACGTGCAGCGCCTGGCGGTCGCGGCCTACCGCGCGCTCGGCTGCCGCGGCTGGAGCCGCGCCGACCTGATCATCCGCAGCCACGACCGCAAGGCGTTCCTGATCGAGATGAATACCTCGCCGGGCATGACCAGCCACTCGCTGGTGCCGATGGCCGCGCGCGCGGTGGGCCTGTCGTACGAGGCGCTGTGCGCGCACCTCATCGCCACCGCCGCGCTCGACCCGGTCGGCAAGGGCGGCAAGCCCGCGAAGAACGAACAACCGCAGAACTGACACGCCTCATGCTGCTTCGCCAACCCGCCACTCCCACCGCCGCGCCTGCCAGCGCGCTGCCGGTGGACGTGCGCCTGATGAACGCGATCGCCATCGTCGTGTTCACGCTGGCGCTCGTGGCGTTGTTGGCGCGCGGCCTCGCGTGGGTGGCGCAGCGGCCGCAATTCCAGTTCGCCGACGTCCGCCTCGAGGGCGACCTGCAGCGCAACAGCGTGACCACCGTGCGTGCCAACGCGATGCCGCACCTGGCCGGCAGCTTCTTCACGATGGACCTGGCGCGCACGCGCGCGGCCTTCGAGCAGGTGCCCTGGGTGCGCCATGCCGTGGTGCGGCGCGTGTGGCCCAACCAGCTGGTCGTCTCGCTCGAGGAGCACCAGCCCGTCGCGCTGTGGGAAGGCGACGAGAGCAGCGACAAGATGGTCAACAGCCACGGCGAGGTCTTCGAGGCCAACGTCGGCGACGTCGAGGACGACAGCCTGCCGCAGTTCGCGGGCCCGGACGGCACGTCGGCGCAGGTGCTGGACATGTACCGCCGCCTGCAGCCGCTGTTCACCAGCATGGACACCGAGGTGACCGCGCTGCGGCTGTCGGGCCGCGGCAGCTGGAAGGTCGATCTCGACGACGGTGCGGCCATCGAGCTCGGGCGCGGCACGCAGGACGAGGTGGTGGAACGCACGACGCGCTTCGTCCGCACCTTGCCGCAGGTGCTGCACAAGTTCAACGCGCCGCTGGAGAGCGCGGATCTGCGGCATGCCGAAGGTTATGCAGTGAAGTTGAAGGGACTGTCGGTCGCCGCTGACGCGAAGCAACCGCAACAGGCCTCTGGCAAGCAATAGGAATCGACACAGCAATGGCCAAGGAATACAAGGATCTCGTCGTCGGACTGGACATCGGCACCGCCAAGGTGATGGCCGTCGTCGCCGAGATACTGCCGGGCGGAGAGCTGCGTCTTGCGGGACTCGGCGTCGCGCCGACGCATGGCCTCAAGCGCGGGGTCGTGGTCAACATCGACGCCACGGTGCAGTCCATCCAGCAGGCCTTGAAGGAGGCCGAGATGATGGCCGACTGCAAGATCTCGCGCGTCTACACCGGCATCACCGGCAGCCACATCCGCGGCCAGAATTCGACGGGCATGGTGATCGTGCGCGACAACCGCGAGGTCACGCCCACCGACATGGCGCGCGTCGTCGAGACGGCCAAGGCGATCAACATCCCGAACGACCAGCGCGTGCTGCTGGTCGAGCCGCAGGAATTCGTGATCGACGGCCACGAGGTCAAGGAACCGATCGGCATGAGCGGCAGCCGGCTCGAGGTGCGCGTGCACATCGTCACCGGCGCGCAGAGCGCGGCCGAGAACATCGTCAAGTGCGTGCGCCGCTGCGGGCTCGAGGTCGACCAGCTCGTGCTCAACCCGAGCGCTTCGAGCCAGGCGGTGCTGACGCAGGACGAGATGGACCTGGGCGTCGCGCTGGTGGACATCGGCGCCGGCACCACCGACGTCGCGATCTTCACCGGCGGCTCGATCCGCCACACCGCGGTGATCCCGATCGCCGGCGACCTGATCACGAGCGACATCGCGATGGCGTTGCGCACGCCCACGAAGGACGCCGAGGAGATCAAGGTCGAATACGGCGTCGCCAAGCAGCTGCTGGCCGATGCGACGGAGCAGGTCGAGGTGCCCGGCCTCGGCGACCGGGCACCCCGCATGCTCTCGCGCCAGGCGCTGGCCGGCGTGATCGAGCCGCGCGTCGAGGAGATCTTCTCGCTGGTGCACCAGGTGATCCGCGAGTCGGGCTGCGAGGAACTCTTGTCCTCCGGCATCGTGCTGACCGGCGGCACCGCGGTGATGCCGGGCATGGTGGAACTCGGCGAGGACATCTTTCTCAAGCCCGTCCGCAAGGGTCTGCCGACCTATTCGGGCGCGCTGTTCGACATGGTCGCCAACCCGCGTTCGGCGACCGTCATGGGCCTGCTCGAAGAGGCACGCGTCGCGCACAGCCGGGGCCACAAGGCCGCGGCGCAGGCCGGCTCGATGCAGACCTTCTTCGGCAAGGCGCGCGACTGGTTCATGGGGAATTTCTGAGATGACGGACAAGAGAAGAGGCGTCATCCGCATAAGACGCGACGCGCACGACGCGATCGAGTCGCAGGCTCTTTGGGGTTACGGGTACGGGTTTTTGGCACAGGCAACTGCAACAGCATCTAGGAAGGAAACATCATGGCGATCGAGATGATTGAACCGTTTGATCAAGGCACGCAGATCAAGGTCATCGGCGTGGGCGGCGGCGGCGGCAATGCCGTCGAACACATGCTCAACGAGGGCGTTCAAGGCGTCGAGTTCGTCTGCGCGAACACCGACGCCCAGGCGCTGAACCGCTCGGGCGCGACCCAGATCATCCAGCTGGGTGGCAAGGGCCTGGGCGCCGGCGGCAAGCCGGAAGTCGGCCGCGCCGCGGCCGAGGAAGCGGTCGAGGAGATCAAGACCGCGATCGCCGGCGCCAACATGCTGTTCATCACGGCCGGCATGGGCGGCGGCACGGGCACCGGCGCCGCGCCGGTGATCGCGCGCGTGGCCAAGGAGATGGGCATCCTGACCGTCGGCGTCGTCACCAAGCCGTTCGAGTTCGAGGGCAACCGCCGCATGAAGTCGGCCGACGCCGGCGTCCAGGAACTGGAAGCCAACGTCGACTCGCTGATCGTGGTGCTCAACGAGAAGCTGCTGGAAGTGCTGGGCGACGACGTCACGCAGGACCAGGCCTTCGCGTATGCCAACGACGTGCTGAAGAACGCCGTCGGCGGCATCTCGGACATCATCCACATCCCGGGCCTCGTCAACGTCGACTTCGAAGACGTCAAGACCGTGATGAGCGAGCCCGGCAAGGCGATGATGGGCACCGCCATCGCCACCGGCCCGGATCGCGCGACCAAGGCCGCCGACGCGGCCGTGGCCTGCCCGCTGCTCGAAGGCATCGATCTCTCCGGCGCCAAGGGCGTGCTGGTGCTGATCGCCGCGTCGCGCTCGACGTTCAAGCTGTCGGAAAGCAAGCTGGCGATGAACACCATCCGCCGCTACGCCGCCGAGGAAGCGCACGTGATCTTCGGCACCGCGTACGACGAGAGCCTGGGCGACCAGCTGCGCGTCACGGTGATCGCCACGGGGCTGTCGCAGTCGCGTCGCGCCCAGGCGCCGCTGACGGTGATCCAGACGACACAGGCGCTGCGCACCGGCACCGACAACCTGGCCGTCATGGGCCACCAGTTGCCGCAGATGCCGCAGACCATGAACAACGCGCCGATGATGGGCAGCGCGCAGGCGCATGGCGCACAGCCCGCGCCGGCGATGCCGACCAACCCGGACTACGGCCACCTCGGCACGCCCAGCGTCTGGCGCCATCGCCAGCACGCCGCGGCCAAGGTCGAGGCGCTGAGCTCGCACGGCATGGATGAGATTGAGATCCCGGCGTTCTTGCGCAAGCAGGCGGACTGAAGCAAGCTCGGGTCGTCGGCGAGGCCGATGACCCGCAACACCGCGGCAACGCGCGCCTCGACGCGTCCGCGGCCGAGGTGCGTCGCTTCGACGCAGGCAGGAGGCCGGAATGCGGCAGTGGGATGAAGTGATCGCGCGGACCCTCGCGGCGATGGGGTTGGTTTGCGCCGTCGGCGTGGCCGTCGCGGTGCCGACACAGGCGGAGCAGACGCGCCTGTGGGACGACGTCGGCCGTGTCGCCGTGAAGGGCCCGGCGGACGTCGCGCTGCTCGACCAGGCCGTGCTGCACGTGCCCAAGGGCGAGATCTTCGTGCCGCAGCCGCAGGCGGACCGCCTGATGGACCTGTTCGGCAACCCGGGCAGCAATCCCGACATGCCGGGCCTGATCCTGCCGCGCGATCCGAAGGCGACCTGGTTCATGCCCGTGCGCTTCCAGGCCACCGGCTTCATCAAGGACGACGACGCCCGCACCTGGAACGCCGACGAGATGCTGCAGAGCCTGAAGGCCGGCACCGAGGAGCAGAACCGCGAGCGCGAGAAGGCCGGCGTGCCGGCGATGGAGGCGATCGGCTGGTCGGAGCCGCCGCGCTACGACGCCGCGACGCGGCGCCTCGCGTGGGCGCTGACCTCGCGCGTGGCGGGTGCCAAGGACGACGAGCCGCGCCTCGTCAACTACAACACGTACGCGCTCGGCCGCGACGGCTACTTCACGATGAACATGGTCACCGCGCTGGCGGACCTGCCCGCGTTGAAGCCCGTGGCCGAGCAACAGCTGGCGGCGCTCGAGTTCAACGCCGGCAAGCGCTACGCGGACTTCGATGCCCGGACCGATCGCGTGGCCGCCTATGGGTTGTCGTCGCTGATCGTGGGCATCACGCAGCCGCGCCTGGGCTTCATCCCGGCGGCCCAGGCCCTCTCGGCGCAGTCGTTGAAAGTCCTCCTGTTGGTCGCGGCCCTGCTGCTCGTGGCAGTCTTCGTGTTCTTCCGCCGCAAGCCGCGGCCCGGCGCCGCCGCGCCGCCCGCGGCGCCCTTCCTCAACACGGTGGTCGACGCGCCCGCGCGCCCGCGGCCCGAGGTCGATCTCGATCTCGGCGACGACGCCACCTCCGCCGACGCGAGCCACCGCGCGGCCTGACCCTTGCACCGCTGTCGACGATGTCCCGCATCTTTCTCCTGATCCTGGCCGGCCTGAAGTTCGGCAAGCTCTTCGGCACCGTCGGCACGATGCTGATCGCCATCGGCGTCTACGCGATCGTGTTCGGCTGGCGCTATGCGATCGGCATCGTGGCGATGCTGTTCGTGCACGAGATGGGCCACTACCTCGCGGCGCGCCAGCGCGGGGTCGACGTTGGCATGCCGACGTTCATTCCCTTCGTCGGCGCCTGGATCGAGCTGAAGCAGCGGCCGCACGACGCCGAGACCGAGGCCTATATCGGGCTCGCCGGCCCGCTGCTGGGCACCGTCGGTGCGATCGGCGCGTACTTCCTCGCGCGCAACTACGGCACGAGCTGGCTGCTGGCCGTGGCCTACACCGGTTTCTTCATCAACCTCATCAACATGATCCCGCTGCCGCCGCTGGACGGCGGCCGCGTGACGGCGGTGCTCTCGCCGCGCATCTGGCTGCTGGGCGTGCCCATCATCGGCGTGCTGCTGTGGTACCAGTTCAGCTTCATCCTGCTGCTGGTGGCGATCCTCGCCTTCCCGCACGTGATGGCCGCGCTGCGTTTCGACAAGAACCATCCCGCCAACCAGGCGTACTACGAGGTCAGCCCGCGCGTGCGCTGGGAGTACGGCCTGCTCTACGTCGGCCTCATCGCGTTCCTCGCGTTCATGACCAACGACGTGCAGCGCCAGCTGAGCGGCGTCAGCCGGTACGACACCGAGCAGTCGCAGCAGTCCGGCGAGGTCTGAGAACCTGTGAACGAACCCGCCACGCCCGCTCGTCCCGTCAAAACACGCCCGCTCTGCGTTGCAAATGCTCGCCGTAGCCCGAGCTACGTCTGCGCTTTGCGCCTTGATCGGACGCGTTTTGACGGCCCGCTCGGTCGCGTCGGATTCATTCACAGGTTCTGAGCGCCCGAGTCGGGCGCTGCGCTCTGCCCGGCCGCGGCGTTCAGCTGCGTGGTCGAGAACGTCCAAGCGTGTTCGGCGGCCGCCTCAGCGCGTGGGCAACCGCACGCGCACGCACGGCGCGCCGGCGACGCGCTCGAACGACAGCGTGCCGCCCATGCGGCGCACGATCTGTTGCACGATCGCCAGCCCGAGGCCGGTGCCCGCCGTGCCGCGGCTCGCGTCGCCGCGCGCGAACGCCTGCGTGAGGCGCGCCTGCGCGTCGGGCGCGATGCCGGGGCCGTGGTCCTCGACGTCGACGACGGCGTCGCGGCCATCGGCCGACAGGCGGATCAGCACCGGCGGCTTGCCGTGCAGCATCGCGTTGTCGACCAGGTTGGCGAGCAGGCGCTCGAGCAGCAGCTCGTGCGTGCGCGGCACGTCCAGGCGCGCGGGCGCGGCGAGCGCGAGCACGTCGGCGGGCTCGCCGCGCGTCTCCAGCAGACGGCGCGCGACGGCCGCGAGGTCCACCGTCGCCGCCAGCGGCAGCTCGATGGCGTGCACGTAGTCGAGGAAGCTCGCGATCAGGCGGTCGGCGACGTCGACGTTGCGCACGATGGCGGCGCGACGCGTGGCGATGCCTTCGGTCTCGGGCAGCAGTTCCGCGGCCATGCGGATGCGCGCGAGCGGGCTGCGCAGGTCGTGCGACACGCCGGCCAGCAGCAGCGACCGTTCGCTCTGCTGGCGCGCGAGCCGGTCGGCCAGCGCGACCCAGGCGTTCTCGATGGCGGCGATCTCCAGCGTCGGCGCGCCGTCGGCCGCCGTCCCCGCCACGGCCATCGACGCGGACTTCGCGTCATGCGACTCGATGCGCCGCCGCAAGGCCTCGAGCGGCCGTGTCAGCCGACGCGCCAGGGCCCAGCTCGCGGCGCTGACGACCGCGAATCCCAGCACCAGCGCGACGAACAGGCGCCGGAAGACATAGGACTCGACGACGTCGTCCTGCAGCCCGAGCCAGCGCGTGCGGCCGTCCGGCCCCGCGACCTCGATCCAGGTCACCGCATGCGGCACGCCGCGCGTGAACACGACGTCGCCGACGGGGACGCCGTCGTCGCGCAGCGTCGAGCGCAGCGTGACGATGCGCGGCGCCCAGCGGCTGGCCGGAATCGCGCCGGCCGGGCGCGTCTCGCTGACGCGCACCTCGACGGTCGCCGGCACGCCGGAGGCGGCGCCGCCGTAGCCCGCCGCCGCGCGCAGCGCCGGCGCCCAGCGCTCCGCGGTCAGTTTGGCGACGGTGCGATTGCGCTCGGCGTAGAACACGGCGCCGAACACCAGCACCAGCGCGAGCGAGGCGATCGTCTGCGCGAGCACCAGGCGGCGAAAGAGAGTCGGCGGGGAACCGGGCGCGGCCATCGTCAGCGCGGCACGAACACGTAGCCTTCGCCGCGCACGGTGTCGATCCAGTCGGCGCCGGGCTGCACCTCCTGCAGCTTGCGGCGCAGGCGCGCCACCTGCACGTCCACCGTGCGGTCCTGCGGCCGGTAGCTGCCGGCCTGCACCGCGTCGCTGAGCGCCTCGCGCGACAGCGCGGTGCCGGGCGCGCGCGCGAGCGCGACGAGCAGCTTGAACTCCACGCTGGTCAAGGCCAGCGCCTGCTCGCCGACGCGCACCTCGCGTCGCAGCAGGTCGATGACGAGGCCGTCGAAGCGCATCAGCGGCGACTCGGCGCGCCCGGGCGCGGCGCGGCGCAGCAGCGCGCGCACACGGGCGACGAGTTCGCGCGACTCGAAGGGCTTGGCGAGGTAGTCGTCGGCGCCGATCTCGAGCCCGAGCACGCGATCGAGCGGATCGCCGCGCGCCGTCAGCATCACGATGCCCAGCCCCGCATGCAGCGCGCGCCAGCGCCGGCACAGGTCGTAGCCGTTGGCGTCGGGCAGCATCACGTCCAGCAGCACCAGCTCGGGATGCAGCGCCGCGAGATCGCGCTCGCCGTCGCCGCCGGTCAGCACCGCATGCGTGGCCCAGCCCTCGCGCTGCAGCAGCTCGACGACCATGCCCGAGAGCTCGGCATCGTCGTCGACGATCAGGATCAGCGGCTTCGAGTTCATGCGCGGTGCAGCGGCCTGCAGGAGGGAACGGACGAAGTGTAGAGGCCGCCCTCGCGGGCGCGCGAGATGTTTCAACGCTGTCGCATTTCGTCGCGGCGCGTGGGCGCCGCAAGGCCCGGGCGATCGTTGAATGGAGGCCAGACCAAGGCTCCGCCCTCAACGTCCCTCCGAAGGAGTCCACCATGAACCGCAGCCTCATCGCCATCGCCGCCCTCGTCCTCGCCGCGGGCGCCGCCCGGGCCGGCACGCAAGGCCGGACCGGCACCGTCGTCGTGACGCACTGAGCGTCGCGCACCGCAACCCGCCGCACGTCGAACGCCCATGGCCGACCACCTCCTCGCGAACCCGCAACTCCTTCCCCGCGCCCTCGGCGTCGTGGCGCTGGCGCTGCTGCTCATCGTCGTCCTGGAGGCGCTGCTGCGCCGCTACGTCTGGCATCGCCCGACCGACCTGCGCGGCGTCGCCGCGTCGCTGGGCGATGCCGTCGTGCGGCGCGGCGTCGACCTGCTGGGGCTGACGGTCGCGGCGCCGCTGCCGGGCCTCGCCCATGCGCATCGACTGGCGACGATCCCGATGAACTCGGTCGCGGCCTGGCTGGGCCTGTACCTGCTGGTCGAGTTCGCCTACTACTGGCACCACCGGCTCACGCACCGCGTGCGCTGGTTCTGGGCCACGCATTCGGTGCACCACTCGCCCAACCAGCTGATGCTCGCCTCGGCGGTGCGCCTCGGCTGGACCGGACGGCTCGGCGGCGCGATCGCGTTCTTCACGCCGCTGGTTTGGCTCGGCTTCCCGCCGCAGGCCGTGTTCGGACTGCTGGCGGCCGGGCTGTTCTACCAGTTCTGGATCCACGCCGACTGGCTGCCCAGCCTCGGGCCGCTCGAGTGGGTGCTCAACACGCCCACGCATCACCGCGTGCACCACGCGAGCAATCCGGAGTACCTGGACTGCAACTACGGCAGCTCGCTGATCGTGTTCGATCGCCTGTTCGGCACCTTCGTCGCGCTGCGTCCCGACATCGAGATCCGCTACGGCCTCACGAAGCCGGTGCTGAGCAACAACCCGATCCGCATCGCGTTCAACGAATGGATCGCGATGAGCCGCGCGTTCGTCGCGGCGCGCGGCGCGCGGGCGCGGCTGAAGGTGCTGTTCGGGCCGCCCTGACTAGCGCGCGGTGATGGCCCCGACGATGTCGTTCTGCAGGATCGTGAACGGCAGCAGTTGCGCGCCGTCGTCGGCGTAGTTCTCGCCGGTGAACACCGCCACCAGGTCGAGTTGCGGCACCACGAAGATGTACTGGCCGCCGGCGCCGTTGGCATAGAACATGTCCATCGCCTGGTTCTGCCAGAACACGCTGCCGTGCCACCACAGGTAGCCGTAGCCGTCGTCCTGCGAGCTGTCGAACTCGGTGATCTTGCTCGTGGCCACGTCGATCCACGCGCTCGACACCAGCTGCGTGCCGTTCCACTGGCCGCGCTGCAGCGCGAGCTGGCCGATCCTGGCCATGTCGCGCGGCCGCATGTGCATGTGGCCGCCGGTGTCGGTCTGCGTGCCGTTGTCGTAGGTGTTCCAGACGGCGCTGGTGATGTCCAGCGGGCCGAGCAGGTTGGCCTGCGCGAAGGCAGGTACCGCCTGGTGCGTCGCGTTGGCGAGCACGTGGCCGAGCACGACGGGGTTGCCGGTGCAGTAGGAGGTGACGGTGTCCGGGGCGTACTTCTGCGCAAGATCGAGCCAGAACGCGACCCAGTCCTGGGCCTTGTACATGTTCTCTTCCATGCCGGGCGAGGCGTTGTTCCAGTCGTCGCAGTCGACGCCGCTGCGCATCGTCAACAGGTTCTCCAGCACCAGGCCGCGCGAGAGCGCCGGAGCGCCCGGATAGTCGGCGGCGAGCCAGCTGGAGAGCGTGTCGTCGACGCTGCCCAGCGCGTGCTGGTCGATCGCGATGCCCACCAGCAGCGACGTGATGCTCTTGGTGGCGGAGCGCAGGTCGTGCAGCGTGTCCTTGTCGAAGCCGTTCCAGTACTGCTCGAAGACGGGCTGGCCGTGGCGCGTCACGAGCATCGAGGAGACGCCGCTGCTGGTGCCCACGATCCCCGGTGCCAGCGCGAGCGTGGCCGCGTCCATGCCGACGCTCGCCGGCGCGACCAGCGTCCACTGGTCGTTCGGATTGGGCGACACCTCGACGCGTGGCCCGGGCCCGATGCTGCCCGTGTCGCCGCCGCCGCCGTCCCCGCCGCAGCTCGCGAGCAGTGCGAGCAGCATGCTCGCGAAGGTGGACGTCAGAGTGCGGCGTGGGGATGTCATGGGCTTGTGGCGGCGCAGCGGCGATGCCCGATCCTGCGGGCACGGCCGCGGCGGCGCATGTGCCGGAAGTCATGCACGCGACTTGAGCTCGTCCAGGCGCGACACGAAGCGACCGGGCCCCGGCGAGGCGTCCGACCCTCGTGCGCCGGACCGGGCGGCCGCTACTCGAGCGTGGCGGAGCGGCCGAGCGCAGGCGCCTGATCGATGGCGTGCATCGATGCGATGGACCGGATTGTTGGCCCATCGCGCCGAAGGGCCGCAGCGCAGTCCCTACAATCGCGCACATGCTCCAGCAACGCACGCTCAAGTCCATCACCCGCGCCGTCGGCGTGGGCCTGCACAGCGGACAGAAGGTGGAGATGACGCTGCGGCCCGCGGCGCCGGACACCGGCATCGTGTTCCGCCGCGTCGACCTGCCGCAGCCGGTCGACATCCCCGTCGACACGATGGCCGTCTCCGACACCCGCATGGCCTCCACCATCTCGCCCGGCGGCGACCCGGGCGGCCCGAAGGTGCAGACGATCGAGCACCTGATGTCGGCCTGCGCCGGCCTGGGCGTCGACAACATGGTGGTCGACATCACCGCCGACGAAGTCCCCATCCTCGACGGCTCGTCGGCCAGCTTCGTGTTCCTGCTGCAGAGCGCGGGCATCGAGCTGCAGAATGCCCCCAAGCGTTTCATCAAGGTGCTCAAGCCGGTCGAGGTGCGGCGCGGCGAGGGCGCGTCGCTGGCGTGGGCGCGGCTGGAGCCGTACCACGGCTACAAGCTCACGTTCGAGATCGAGTTCAACCATCCGGCGGTCGACGCCACCGGCCAGCAGGTGAGCTTCGACATGGGCGGCGGCAAGTACAAGAGCGACATCGCGCGCGCCCGCACGTTCGGCTTCACGAAGGACGTCGAGCTGATGCGCTCGCGCGGCCTGACGATGGGCGCCAACATGGACAACGCGATCGTCGTCGACGAGTCGCGCGTGCTCAACGCCGACGGGCTGCGCTACGACGACGAGTTCGTCAAGCACAAGATCCTCGACGCCATCGGCGACCTGTTCGTCGTCGGCCATCCGCTGCTCGCGAGCTACACCGCGTACAAGAGCGGCCACGCGATGAACAACCAGCTGCTGCGCGCGCTGCTCGCCGATCCGTCCGCCTACGAGACGGTCACGTTCGACGACGAGCGCAAGGCGCCGGCCGGTTTCGCGGAGCTCGCGCCCGCCTGGTAACAAGCGGAGACGGCCGACGGGCCGGCGCAGGCGAGAATCGGCCTCCCGTCCTCTCGCCGCCCGGCGCCCATGTCCTTGCGCTCCTTCATCGTCCGCCGCTGCCTGCAGTCCTGCCTGAAGGCCGCCGGCCTGCGCGTGGTGAACCTGCCGCTGGTCGTCGACGCGCGCGAGCACGTCGAGCCCGCGGTGCGGCTGGACGCGGGCTACCTGGTCGTCGACCGCCGGGCGTTTGCCTGGATCACGTTCCCGCGCGCGGTCGACCACGGTGCCGCGCCGTGCCACACCGTCGGCTTCGCGACGCTGTCGGGCGTGCTGCGCTCGATCTGCGCGGAGCGCATCGGCGTCGCGGGCCGCGCCGCCATCCCTGGACCCAAGCGCGCGCTCGAGCTGCGGCGCGCGGGGCGCTGGCAGGAAGTGCTGGACGCCAGCGAGCTCGTCGAGGCGCCGATGCGCGCGCGGCTGGAGGCGTGGCTGCGCGGCTGGCATTTCGCGTTGTACCGCGCCGCACTGCGCGTCTTCAAGCGCTTCTGAATGCGTCCGGCAATCCCGACTGCGCCGCTGGATAAGATAAACTAGCTTATCATTTTGCGCTCAGGATGCCTGACGGCATTCGCCTGCGCGGGTCGCGCCTTCGCGGCCCGTCGTCCCCCAAGCCGCCGTCCCGCGCCGCGCCGCGCCTCGCGTGGGTCCCGCGGCGTGCAGGGTTCGCGCGCAATCCGGATTCACTGGCGGGCTCCCGCCGCTCAACGCTTCGAAGAGAAAAGCCGCATGCCTCATTTCCTGGCCATCCGCGCGTCGCGCCTGCCGCACGCCTCCGTCGCCGTCCTCGCCGCGCTGCTCGCGCTGGCGGCTTGCGGCGACAAGGCGCCACCGTCCGGCCCGCCGCCGGCGCCGGAGGTGGGCGTCGTCGTCGTGGCCCCGCGCACGCTGGATGTCCCGACCGAGCTGCCGGGCCGCGTCGAGGCCTTGCGCGTCGCGCAGGTGCGCGCGCGCGTGACGGGCATCGTGCAGAAGCGCCTCTTCGTCGAGGGCACGGACGTCAAGGAAGGCCAGGTGCTGTTCCAGATCGACCCGGCGCCGTACAAGGCCGCCATCGACAGCGCCAAGGCCGCGCTCGCCAAGGCCCAGGCCAACGAGCTGCAGGCCACCGGCCTGCTCAATCGCTACAAGCCGCTGCGCGAGGCCAACGCGATCAGCCAGCAGGACTTCGTCAACGCCACGTCGGCGTCCGCGCAGGCGTTGGCCGACGTCGCGTCCGCCAAGGCCGCGGTGCAGACGGCGCAGCTCAACCTCGACTACGCCACGGTCACCGCGCCGATCAGCGGCCGCATCGGCCAGGCGCTCGTCACCGAGGGCGCGCTGGTGACGTCCACCGAGGCCACGCAGCTCGCGCTGATCCAGCAGGTCGACCAGGTCTACGTCAACTTCGCGCAGCCGGTCAGCGACATCGTCAAGCTGCGCAAGGCCTTCGCCAGCGGCTCGTCCAAGGCGCTCGGCGTGACGATCCCCGTGCGCATCGCGCTCGACGACGGCAGCGAGTTGCCGCAGACCGGCAAGCTGCTGTTCTCCGACCTCACCGTCGACCAGACCTCGGGCCAGGTCAACGTGCGCGCCAAGGTGCCCAACCCCGACGGCGCGCTGATGCCCGGCATGTACGTGCGCGGCCGCATCGCGCAGCAACAGGTCGCGTCGGCGATGCTGCTGCCGCAGCAGGCGGTGCAGCGCACCACGCAGAACGATACCGCGATGGTGGTGGGCGCCGACGGCAAGCCGTCGGTGCGCGTCGTCAGGCTGGGCGGCACCGAGAACGGCAACTGGATCGTGCTGGACGGCCTGAAGCCGGGCGAGCAGGTGATCGTCGACGGCTTCCAGAAGATCCGTCCGGGCGGCACCGTCAAGGCCGTGCCCTGGAACGCGAGCGCGCCCGCCACGGCCGCGCCGGTGGCCGCGTCCGCCGCCAGCCGCTGATCGGCGTCCGCCATGGCCAAGTTCTTCATCGAACGTCCGATCTTCGCGATCGTCCTCGCGCTGTTCTTCCTCGTGTTCGGCGCGGTCGCGATCACCCAGCTGCCGATCGCGCAGTACCCGCCGGTCGCCCCGCCCACCATCGTCCTGACCGCCACCTACCCGGGCGCGTCGGCCAAGACGATGGACGAGGCCGTCATCAGCGTCGTCGAGCAGGAAATGAACGGCTCGCCGGGCATGATCTACATGGAGTCGGTCAGCCAGTCCAACGGCACCGGCACCATCACGATCAGCTACGAGCCGGGCACCAACCCCGACCTCGCGCAGGTCGACGTGCAGAACCGCCTGTCGCGCGCGGCGCCGCGCCTGCCGGCCGCGGTGACGCAGCAGGGCGTGCGCGTCGACAAGGCGCGCTCGAACTTCCTGCTGTTCACGATCCTGTCCTCCGACAACCCGGCCTACGACCCGATCGCGCTGGGCGACTACGCCTCGCGCAACGTGCTGCCGGAAATCCAGCGCATTCCCGGCGTCGGCCAGGCGCAGCTGTTCGGCACCGAGCGCGCGATGCGCGTGTGGGTCGATCCGGCCAAGCTGGTCGGCTACAAGATGTCGATGGACACGGTCAACAACGCGATCGCTGCGCAGAACGCGCAGGTCGCGGCGGGCTCGCTGGGCGACATCCCCAACGTGCTGACGCAGGGCATCACCGCCACGGTGGTCGTGCAAGGCCAGCTGACTTCGATCGAGCAGTTCGGCGCGATCGTGCTGCGTGCCAATCCGGATGGCTCGTCGGTGCGGCTGCGCGACGTCGCGCGGCTGGAGCTGGGCGCGCAGACCTACGCGACGTCGGCGCGGCTGAACGGCCATCCGTCGACCGGCATCGGCGTGCAGCTGTCGCCCACGGGCAATGCGCTGGCCACGGCCGAGGCGATCAAGACGCGCATGAAGGAGCTGTCGCGCTACTTCCCCGAGGGCATGAAGTACAGCATCCCGTACGACAGCTCGCGCTTCATCAAGATCTCGATCCGCCAGGTCGTCGAGACGCTGATCGAGGCCGTGGTGCTCGTGTTCATCGTGATGTTCGTGTTCCTGCAGGACTGGCGCTACACGCTGATCCCGACCATCGTCGTGCCGGTCGCGCTGCTGGGCACCTTCGCGGTGCTGCTCGCGCTCGGCTACTCGATCAACGTGCTGACGATGTTCGGCATGGTGCTGGTGATCGGCATCGTGGTCGACGACGCGATCGTGGTCGTCGAGAACGTCGAGCGCATCATGAGCACCGAAGGACTGCCGCCGCTGGAGGCCACGCGCAAGGCGATGAGCCAGATCCAGGGCGCGATCGTCGGCGTGACCGTGGTGCTGGTGTCGGTGTTCGTCCCGCTGGCGTTCTTCGCCGGCTCGGTGGGCAACATCTACCGCCAGTTCTCCTCCGTGATGGTGGCCTCGATCGGCTTCTCGGCCTTCATGGCGCTGTCGCTGACGCCGGCGCTGTGCGGCATGCTGCTCAAGCCGGTGGAAGCCGGCCATCACCATGCGAAGGGCGGCTTCTTCGGGCTGTTCAACCGCAACTTCGACAAGGTCTCGCACGGCTACGAGAACATGGTCACGCGCGCGCTGAGCCGCGTCGGACGCCGCGTGATGCTGGTGGCCTTCGCGGCCATCGTCGGCGCCGTGGTGCTGTTCTTCTTCCGGCTGCCGGCCTCGTTCCTGCCGGGCGAGGACCAGGGCTACCTGATCGTCAACATCCAGCTGCCGCCGGGCGCGACGCGCAACCGCACGCTGGACGTGGTGCAGCAGGTCGAGGGCTACATCCTCAAGCAGCCCGAGGTCGAGAGCATGGTGGGCGTGCTGGGATTCAGCTTCTCGGGCCAGGGCCAGAACGCCGGCCTCGCGTTCGTGACGCTGAAGGACTGGAAGGACCGCCCCGGCCAGGAGCACGCCGCGCAGTCCGTGGCCGGGCGCGCGTTCGTCGCGCTCTCCAAGGTGCGCGACGCGTTCATCTTCCCGCTGAGCCCGCCGCCGATTCCGGAACTGGGCACGGCCTCGGGCTTCAGCTTCCGCCTGCAGGATCGCGGCGGCCTGGGCCACGACGCGCTGCTGGCCGCGCGCAACCAGCTGCTGGGCATGGCGTCCAAGGATCCGATCCTGGCCGGCATCCGGCCCGACGGCCTGGAGGATGCGTCGCAGATCGAGATGAGCATCGACCGCGAGAAGGCCGCCAGCCAGGGCGTGAGCTTCGCCGCGATCAACTCGGCGATCTCGACCGGCTTCGGCTCCAACTATGTCAACGACTTCCCGAACGCCGGCCGCCTGCAGCGCGTGGTGGTGCAGGCCGACCAGGAAGCCCGCATGCAGCCCGAAGACCTGCTGCGCCTGAACGTGATCAACACCAATGGGCAGTCGGTGCCGATGTCGGCCTTCGCCAGCGTGCGCTGGGTCACCGGCCCGGTGCAGAGCATCCGCTACAACGGCTATCCGGCGATGCGCATCGCCGGCGACGCCTCGCCCGGCCACAGCACCGGCGAGGCGATGGACGAGATGGAGAAGCTCGCCACGCAGCTGCCCGCGGGCATCGGCTACGAGTGGACGGGCCAGTCGCGCGAGGAGAAGCTCTCGGGCTCGACCGCGCCGATCCTGCTCGCGTTCTCGCTGCTGGCCGTGTTCCTGTGCCTGGCCGCGCTGTACGAGAGCTGGTCGATCCCGATGGCCGTGCTGCTGGTGGTGCCCATCGGCGTGCTGGGCGCGCTGCTCGGCGCGTGGTCGCGCGGCTTCGCCAACGACGTCTATTTCAAGGTCGGCCTGATCACCATCATCGGCCTCTCGGCCAAGAACGCGGTGCTGATCATCGAGTTCGCCAAGGACCTGCAGGCGACCGGCAAGCCGGTCGTCGAGGCGGCGCTCGAGGCGATCCGGCTGCGCTTCCGCCCGATCATCATGACCTCGCTCGCCTTCATGCTGGGCGTGCTGCCGCTGGCGATCTCCACCGGCGCGGGCTCGGCCAGCCAGCGCGCGATCGGCACCGGCGTGATGGGCGGCATGGCCACGGCCACCATCGTCGGCGTCGTGTTCGTGCCGCTGTTCTTCGTGCTCGTGCGCAGCTTCTTCAAGGGCAGCAAGCGCCAGCACGACTTCGACGTCGCGCACTCGCGCTCGTTCAAGCACTAAGCGATGAAGAACCTTCTGCTCAAACCAATCGCCTTCGCCGCGTCGGCCTGCCTGCTCGCGGCCTGCACCACGATGGCGCCGCACTACGAGCGCCCCGCGGCGCCCGTGGCGGCTGCATTCCCGTCCGCGGCCGCCTCGGCCGCGGCGCCCAGCACGGGCGTCGCGCCCGCGGCGCAGCCGTGGCAGGCCTACTTCAAGGACGCGCGGCTGGACCAGCTGATCGCGACCGCGCTGGCCAACAACCGCGACCTGCGCGTCTCGGTGCTCAACATCGAGGTCGCGCGCGCCCAGGTCGGCCTGACCCGCGCGAACGAGTTCCCCACCCTCGACGTGCAGGGCGCTCACACGCGCGAGACCGGCTACCCGACGGTCGACACCGTCGGCCTGGCGGTCGCCGGCTACGAGCTCGACCTGTGGGGCCGCGTGCGTTCGCTGACCGACGCCGCGCTGGCGCAGCTGTCGGCGACCGACGAGGCGCGCAAGGCGGCCCAGATCTCGCTGATCGCGTCGGTGGCCAACGCCTACTACGCGATGGCCGGCGACCAGGCGCTGCTCGACGTGGCGGAACAGACGCTCAAGACGCGCACCGACACGCTCAAGCTCTACCAGCTGCGCTTCGACAACGGCGTCGCCTCGAGCATCGACCTGCAGCTGAACAAGTCCTTGGTCGAGACGGCGCGCGTCGCCTGGGTCAGCGCGAAGCGACAGCGCGCGCTCGACGAGGACGCGCTGGTCCTGCTGATCGGACAGCGGCTGCCGCCGCAGTTGCCCGCCGCGCCGACGTGGGACGAGATGGCGCTGCCCGACGTGCCCACCGACCTGTCGTCCGCCGTGCTGCTGACGCGTCCCGACGTCGTCCAGGCCGAGCAGCAGCTGATCGCGGCCAACGCCAACATCGGCGCCGCGCGCGCGGCCTTCTTCCCGACGATCACGCTCACCGGCAGCTACGGCACGGCCAGCACCCGGCTGAGCGGGCTGTTCGACCACCAGGCGTGGACGTTCATCCCGCAAGTCACGCTGCCGATCTTCGACGCCGGCCGCAACCGCGACAACCTGCGCGTGAGCGAGGCGCAGCGCGACATCGCGACGGCGCAGTACGAGAAGGCCGTGCAGTCGGCGTTCCGCGACGTCGCCGACGCGCTCGCCGGCCGCGCGACGCTGGTCGACCAGCTGAGCGCGCAGCAGGCCGAGACCGACGCCGAGGCCGCGCGCTTCAAGCTGTCCAACCTGCTGTACACCAACGGCGTGGCCAGTTCGCTGGACCTGCTCGACGCGCAACGCTCGCTCTTCACGTCGCAGCAGTTGCTCGTGCAGGCCAAGCTGGCGCTGCTGCAGAACCGCATCGCGGTCTACCGCGCACTCGGCGGCGGCTGGGTGGAAGCGGCGGCGACGCCGGCGTCCTGAGGGCTCGGGACGGGGGCGGACTGCGGCGGACTCGTTGCCGCGAGGCAGTGGCGCCGGGGGCCTCGCCGGATGAAGCGGGCGAAACCCTGTGGCGTATCCACGACGCATTAACAGCCTTGTCATGATGCCCCGCAAGACTGCTCCCTTTCCGGGTCGCCGTGCGGGGCAGCCACCGTGAACCAGGTTCACACCCCCTCTGACGCGAGCGCGATTGCAGCGCTCGCGCGAGACGCTTTTGTCCGCGTCAACGTGGGGCGGTTTTCTTCGCGCGATTCTTGCGATCCGGATCCCCACCCACGATCCCTCAGAGAAATTCGATGCGACTCTTTCCCCTGAACCCGTTGGCCCTTGCCGTCGTTGCGATCTGCACCGCCGCGCATGCGCAGGACACCCCCAGCACGGCCGCCGCTGCCCCACAAGGCGCTGCATCGCAAAGCGGCGATGGCAAGACCACGCAGCGCCCCAACACGTCCAGCACCTCGAACACCACCAACGCCAACGCCTCGCAGCGCGCCCTCGAACAGGCGCAGCAGCAGGTCACCGTGACGGGGCAGAAGTCGATCGCCGGCGGCCTCATGACGGTGCAGTCCGCGCCGAAGGCCGTGTCCACGGTCACGCGTGAGGCGATCACGAAGGTCGCGCCGGGCGCGAACTATGCGCAGATCATCGGCTCGATCCCGGGCGTCGTCGCGATCAGCGACGACCCGACGGGCCTGTTCGACGGCAACTACTCGATCCGCGGCTTCACCAACGACGAGATCGGCGTCACGGTCAACGGCGCGCCGGTCAACGACAGCGGCAGCTACACGGTGTACCCGACCGAGTACGGCGACACCGAGAACATGAACGACATCACCGTGCTGCAGGGCTATCCGGACGTCGACCAGGCGGTCGCCGGCGCCGCGGGCGGCACGATCGCGTGGTCGACCATCGACCCCTCGCACACGTCCGGCCTCGATACCGGCCTGTCCATCGGCAGCCATCAGTACAAGCGCGAGTTCTTCCGCGTGCAGACCGGCGACACCGGCGCGTCGCGTTCGTGGTTCTCGTACTCGAACAACACCACGGACCTTTGGCGCGGCAAGGGCGATGCCAAGGTCGACAAGATGGACGGCAAGTCGGTGTGGACCATCGACGCCCAGAACTCGATCTCGGCCTCGATCCAGTGGAACCGCGAGATCCGCGTCGGCGGCTACGAAAAGCTGACGAAGGCGCAGGCGGCCGCGAACTACTATTCGAACTACGACACCACCCCGACGTCGCTGACCGACACCAACTACTACCGGCTGCACCAGAACCCGTTCCGCGACTACCTGCTGAGCTTCGACGGCGAGTTCACCCTGAGCAAGACGCTGCACCTGTCGGTCGTTCCCTATTACCAGTACGGCTCGGGCGGTGCCAGCACCGGCTTCACCTTCCTTGAAAACACGGCGGCAAGCAACGTCAACCGCTTCAGCTACGTCAACTACGACCTGGACGGCGACGGCGTCGTCACCAACAACAAGAAGGTGATGACCTACGCGTACTCGGCGTCCACCACCTGGCGTCCGGGCGTGATCGCCAAGCTGATCCAGGACTTCGGCGAGAACGACACCCTGACCTACGGCTTCTGGGTGGACGCGCCGCGCGAGAAGCAGTTCCAGGACTACTCCCGCGTGGATGCGAGCCTGAATCCGCTGAGCATCTGGGGCGACAACGACCTGATCACTTATACCCCCACCGGTGCACCGCAGTACAACTACGTCGACTCCACCAGCACCATGCTGACGCGCGGCTTCGTCAGCAACGACTGGACGCCGAACGACCAGTGGACGGTGACGGTGGCCGGCGCCTACACCAACGTGGAGCGCAACGGCTACGGCTTCCAGCACTTCGGCGCCACGGGCGGCCCGGCCTACACGCAGCAGTTCGGCGGCTACTCCAGCGACAACTGGCACAAGTTCACCCCGTCGGCGGGCCTGAAGTTCCAACTCGACACCGCCAACCAGTTCTACCTGGGCTACGGCCGCAGCTTCCGTGCGCCGGTCAACGGCGTCATCACGCAGAGCAACGCGGTGCTCGAGTTCTACAAGCAGAACCCGGGCGAACTGGCCTTCAGCGGCATCACCCCCGCGCAACTCGCCGCGATCGGCCTCAACAAGCCCGAGACCGCCGACACGGCGGATCTCGGCTGGCGCTACTACGCCGGCGACCTGTCGGCCAGCGCGGACGCCTATGCCTCCAACCTGAAGAACAAGCAGGTCTCCGGCTATGACTCGGCCAGCGCCCAGACGGTGTACGTGTCGGTGCCCCGACTGCAGCAGCGCGGCTTCAACGCCGAGGCCAGCTACAAGATCTACAAGGACCTGAGCCTGTACACGTCGTATGCGTACACCAAGTCCACCATCATGGACAACACCGCCACGATCGGCGACGGCACGTACGCGACGGCGGGCAAGTCCTTCGTCGACGTCCCGAAGGACACGGTCTACCTCGGCGGCAGCTACACCCACGGCCCGGTCTGGCTCAACGTGAACGCCAGCCACCGCAGCAGCTTCTGGGGCGACTGGGTCAACACGGAAAAGGCGCCGGGCTACACCACGATGAACCTCGACGCCGGCTGGAACTTCGACGACTTCGCCAGCTGGCTGCGCAGCCCGAAGCTGAAGCTCAACGTGACCAACCTGACCGACAAGAAGGCGCTGACCTACGCCAACGCAACCACCTTCCAGGGCAACAAGGGCGTGTCCGACCCGACCACCGGCAAGGATCCGAGCTACATCAGCGCGGCGACCTACAACCTGCTGGCGCCGCGTGCGTTCATGGTCAGCCTGAGCGCCTCGTTCTTCTGATCCGTCGCGACGACGCAACGTCAAAAGGGCCCGGAGAAATCCGGGCCTCTTGCATTCAGGGAACCGACCATGACCATTCGTCGACTCCGATCGATCGCGCTGCTTGCGATCGCCCTCTTCGCCGCAACGGCCCGCGCCTGGGGCCCCGACGGCCACCACACCGTCGGCGCGATCGCCGATCGTCTCATCGCCGGGACGGACGCCGAAACGCACGTCAAGACGCTGCTGGGCGGCCTCACGCTCGAACAGGCCGCCGTCTGGGCCGACTGCGCCAAGGGCGTCGATCCGCGCAAGGACTTCACCTACACGTCCGCGGGCAAGTACCCGGAATGCGCCCTCTTCGAGACGCCGCAAGGCGAAGTCGAGATGATCGACTTCGTGCGCCGCAACGACACCAACTGTCCGCGCGTTCCTGGCGACGAGTCCTGCCACAAGGAATATCACTACACCGACGAAGCCATCCAGCGAGAGCACTACCGGCTCGGCGACGTGGGCACGCGCGACTTCGATGTCGTCGCGGCGATCACGGCGGCGATAGCCGTCCTGAAGGGCGAGCCGGCACCGGCGCCATTCGACATCAAGGACAAGCGCGAGGCACTCCTCCTTCTGGACCACTACATCGGCGACGTCCACCAGCCGCTGCACGTCGGCGCGGTGTACCTGGACGCGCACGGCGCCGTCGTCGATCCGTCGCAGGGTACCTTCGACCGCGCCACGTCCACCCAGGGCGGCAACGGGATCACGACCAACCACGTCGCGGCCAGCGGGCGCGCCGAGAACCTTCATTCGAGATGGGACGCTGTTCCCGAATCGCTGCGGTCCTCGCACATCGACGATGCCTGGCTGGCGCAGGCGCGAGCCGTGCCGCCGACCCGCGGGCCGATAGCCGGCTGGTCCACGACCTGGGCGGACGAGACGCTCGCCAGAGCGCGCGAGGCCCTCAAGGACCTGGCGTTCGGGCCGCAGGCCAATGGCTTGCGCGCCGTCAACCTGGATGGGCGCTACGACGACTCGATGATGTCGGTCAAGAAGCAGCAGCTGACGGAAGCCGGCGCGCGTCTCGCGCAGACGCTGAGGGCGATCTGGCCGTAGCGGGCCGGCGAGCCGGACGCGAAGGGTTCCAGTAGGTCAGCTTCATGATGCCGGCGAACACCGGCAGCATCACGAAGACCAGGTACGGCGCGTACGCGACGATGTGCGCCTGCATGTGCTGCACGACCTCCTGCGGATGCTCGCTGAAGCCGGCGCCTGAGCTGTTGATCAGCGATTCGACCCAGTTGCAGTTGCGCTGCCTGTAGCGGCCGCACTCGATCGGGTGCAAGCGTTCGTAGACAGGACGGTGTGCCGCCACGCCGCCCGATGCCGCGGCCGACGCCGGGCCCGAAGCGGCGTTCCGCAGGGCATCGGCCTTGGCCTGCAGCTCGGCCACCGTGCCCAGGCGCTTGCCGCTGAGGTCGACGACCACCGTGTGATCCGGCGACACCGCCGGCGTCAGCTTCACGACGAGGAAGAACAGGAAGCTGCACGTGAGGTACAGCCGCAGCGGCAGCACGTAGCGGCGGCGCCGGCCGTCGAGGTATTCGCGCGTCAGCCGGCCGGGCTTGGCCAGCAGCAGCTTCAGCGTCTGCCACAGCGCGCCCTCCAGCGCCACGTAGTGCCCCACGAACTCGTGCAGGAACTCGACCAGCGTCGGCGGATGCAGCGTCGTCTCCTGCCCGCACTCGGGGCAGAACTTCAGCGGCGCCTGGGTGCCGCAGTTGCGGCGGGCGAGTTCGGTGCGGACGGTGGGGTGCGACACCCGCGCAAGCTTAATGCATGCGCGGCCGCGTCCTTGGCCGAGTCATTCCGGCCACTGCGGCTCCTCGCCTGTGTCGTCGAAGCGCGGGAAGATCGTCAGGTTGACGACCTTGCCCTTGGCGACCCAGAACATCAGGCCGTGCTGCTCGCTCTGGTAGCACTGGCCGGAGTCGGCGAAGTCGTCGGTGAGCGCGAGGTCGTGGATGTCGGCGTCGCGGGCCAGGCGCGGCAGGTCGGCGAGCTCGCAGCCGATGATGGCCACGCCGTTGACGGTGGTCTCGGCCGACCAGGCGGTGATCGACTCGAGCTTGGAGTCGGCGACGGCCTCGAACTCGAGTTCGATCTCGCCGCCCTGGTAGAACCAGGTCTCGACGGAGTTGCCGTCGTCGTCGCTCGAGGTCTCGACCGAGTCGGGCTTGCCGGCGGCCGCGCGCACGAGGTCGCGGCTCATGCCCAGCACGAAGGGGGCGATTCCGAAGTAGGGAGTTGCGTCGGCCATGGGATCTTCAGGAAAGAGGTGTCTGGGCGTCAGTATGTACGACCGCCGCGGTATTGCGCGTGCTGCCTGCGAGACAGGGGGGTGGCGGCGGCCAGCGCGGCCATCGTGTGCCCGGCGTGCGCGTGCATGATCGCCAGCCCGAGCGCATCGGCGGCGTCCTTGCCGGGCAGGCCGGGCAGCGCGAGCAGGCGCGCGACCATCTCCTGCACCTGTTCCTTCTTCGCCTGGCCGTGGCCGACGACGGCCTTCTTCATCTGCACGGCGGTGTACTCGGCCACGGGCAGGTCGGCCGACACCAGCGCCGCCATCGCCGCGCCGCGCGCCTGGCCCAGCAGCAGCGTGCTCTGCGGGTTGACGTTGACGAACACGATCTCCATCGCGGCCTGCTGCGGCGCGTAGCGCGTCACGACCTCGCGCACGCCCTCGAACAGCACCTTGATGCGGCCGGGCAGGTCGCCGAGCTCGTGCCTGGTCGTGCTGATGGTGCCGCTGGCCACGTAGTGAAGCTTCGGGCCGTCGCACTCGATCACGCCGAAGCCGGTGGTGCGCAGGCCGGGGTCGATGCCGAGGATGCGTACCATCAATTTACCCTCCGCCTGACGGCTGCGGGGCGAGCGCCTTCGGGCGGCCGGGCGGCGCTCATGATTTCAGCTGGAAATACCAGCGCACCGAATGGAAGAACACCGGCGCCGCGAAGCACAGCGGCGCGACGCGGTCGAGCAGGCCGACCGCGCCCGTCACCTGGCCCGAGTTGCCCCAGTAGTTGACGCCCGCGTCGCGCTTGAGCGCCGTCATCACGAACTCGCCGAGAGTGCCGGCCGCGGCGGCGATCAGCGCCATCACCATCGCCTGCGGCAGCTTGAACGGCGTGATCCAGAACAGCAGGCCGCCGACGACGGCCGCGCCCAGGCACGCGAGCGCCCAGGAGCGCAGGCCGAAGTCGCGGTCGATCATGCGCGCGACCGGCCGCCGGCGCAGCAGCCGGTGGCTGATGAAGCTCTCCAGCATCTGCGCGCCGACCGTGACGATGACCAGGAAGAACACGAGGAACGGGCCGCGGTCGTGCATGCGCGGGAAGTCGAGCAGCAGCAGCGCCGGCGCGTGCGACAGCCCGAACACGCACACCATCACGCCCCACTGGATCTTCGCGTTGCGCTCGAGGAAGCGCAGCGGGTCGCCGCCGAGCGCGCTCAGCACCGGAATCGCGAGGAACACGTAGACCGGGATGAACACGGTGAACAGGTCGAAGCTGCGGCTGCCGGCCAGCACGTACTGCACCGGCAGCACGACGAAGAACGCCAGCAGCAGGCTGCGATGGTCGGCGCGTCGCGTCTGCATCAGCGTGACGAATTCGCGCAGCGCCAGGAACGAGAACAGCGCGAACAGGATCGTGGCGCCGGCCGCGCCCGACACCCACGCGAGCCAGAACACGAGCGCGCCGACCCAGGTGGCGCGCAGGTCGGCGGCGAACTTCGTCAGCCCGTGGTCGTTCTGCTCGGACTTGTCGCGCATCGCGACGAAGACCGCGCCGGCCGAGACGAGCAGCAGCCCGCCGAACAGGATCAGGAACAGCAGGCCGATCTGCTGCGTCGCGGTGAGCGATTGCAGGTATTTCATGCGCCGCCGCCCGGCTTCAGCGCGACGACCGCCTCGCGCGCACGCCTGAGGAAATCGGCCTTGGGCTCGTCGGGCAAGAGGTTGCACGGCGCGCCGAACGTGACGGTGCAAAGGATCGGCACCGGCACCACTTCGCCCTTGGGCATCACGCGCTGCACGTTGTCGATCCAGCACGGGATCAGCTGCACGTTGGGGAACTGCTGCGCAAGCCGGAAGATGCCGCTCTTGAACTCCTGCGGCAGGCCCTTGTTGCTGCGCGTGCCTTCCGGAAAGATCACCAGCGAGTCGCCCTGTTCGAGCGCGGCGATCAGCGGCGCCAGCGGATCGGGGCCACCCTCCTTGCGTTCGCGGTCGACGTACACGGCGCGGAACACCTCGCGCGTGATCCAGTGCTTCAGCGGCGTCTTCGTCCAGTAGTCGGCGGCGGCGATCGGGCGCGTCTGCACGCGCAGGTCGGCGGGCAGCGTGGCCCAGACGAGCACCCAGTCGAGGTGGCTCTGGTGGTTGGCGAAATAGATGCGCTGTTCCGCTTTTGGCGGGACGCCCTTCCAGTGGCCTTGCGCGCCGGTGATCAGCCGTGCGACGGCCGCCAGCACGAAGCCCATTGCGTCGGCTTTGTTCATGGGCGCCAGTGTAGATGGACGGCGCTGTCCGATTTCGTCGTCAGAATGCGCGCATGAGATCGGGTTCGCGCTTCCTTCCCTGGCTGACCTACGCCGCGTTCTGGCTGGGCGTCGGCCTGTTCTTCGCGCTGGCCGCGTGGCAGCGCTACGTCCAGTACGGCGGCCAGCATCAGTGGGAGCCGTTCCTGTGGGAGTTGTCCGGCAGCCTGACGGCCGGGGCGCTCGCGGTGGCGATCCATCGCTGGAACGGATGGCTGCTGGCCCACGTCCGGCTACCGGTGCTCGTCGCGGGTCACGTGGCCGGCGTCGTCGCCTATGCGCTCGCGCATTGCGCGGCGATGTACGGGATCCGTTTCGTCGTGTATGCGCTGATGCATGTCGAATACCGGCCGGGCAGCCTGCTGTCCGTCCTCGGGTACGAGGGCGCGAAGGACGCGGTCACCTACGTGCTGGTGCTGGGCCTGTCGATGGGCTGGCGATCGTTCCAGCGCGAACAGCGCCAGGCCGCCGAGGTCGAGCGGCTCAACGCGCACCTGGCCGAGGCGCGGCTCGCACGGCTGCAGGAGCAGATCCACCCGCACTTCCTGTTCAACACGCTCAACCTGATCTCGTCGGTGATGCACGAGGACGTCGAGCGCGCCGACCGCATCCTCGCCGAGCTGGCCGACCTGCTGCGCCAGTCGATGAGCGCGGCCAACGCCGCCGAGCACACGCTGGCGCAAGAGATGCGCTGGGTCGAGCCCTTCCTGTCCATCATGCGGCAGCGCTTCGGCGAGCGGCTGCGCACGCGCCTCGAGATATCGCCGGCTGCGCGCGATTGCATCATCCCGACGCTGCTGCTGATGGCGCCGGTGGAGAACGCCGTCAAGCATGGCGTCGCGCGGAGTGCGGCCGGCGCGGATGTGGCGGTCGTCGCCGAGGTGGTAGCCGGCCAGCTGCGCATCGACATCGTCGACACCGGCGACGCCCCCGTCGAAGCGCAGCCCGGCGGCACCGGCCTCGCCAACGCGCGCGCCCGCCTCGCGACGCTCTACGGCGACGCCGCGGGCATCGCGCTGCAACGCGAGGACGGCCGCACGCGCGTGCGCGTCACGCTGCCCGCGCGCACGAGGGACGCCGCATGAACCTGCTGCTGGTCGACGACGAGGCCCCGGCGCTCGCCAAGCTGCGCCGCTTCCTGGCCGACGACGCCGAGGTGCGCGTGGTCGCCGAGGCGGCCGACGGCGCGGCGGCGCTGGCCTTCGTGCAGGCGCAGCCCGAGGCCGTCGATGCCGTGCTGCTGGACATCCAGATGCCCGGACGCAGCGGCCTCGAGATCGCGGCCGCGCTGCCCGCGCACGTGCTCGTCGCGTTCTCGACCGCCTACGACGAGTACGCCGTGCAGGCCTTCGAGCTGAACGCCGTCGACTATCTCCTCAAGCCCTTCACGCGCGAGCGCCTGGCCGCCTGCGTCGCGCGCCTGCGCGAGCGTCTCGCGCCGCCCGAGCGCGCGCAGCAGCGCCAGCGCCTGACCACCGCGCTGCACGCGTTGCAGCCGGTCGCCGACCACTGGCTGGTGGCCGACCGCGGCGAGATGCGGCGCGTGCCGCTGGCCGACATCGAATGCGTCAACGCGGCCGACAACTACATCGAGCTGCACGCCGCGACGGCCACGTGGCTCGATCGCACGACGCTCGCCGCCTTCCTCGCGCATCCCGCGGCGCGCCGCTTCGTGCGCGTGCACCGCTCGTGCGCCGTGCAGCCCGCGCGGGTGCTGGCGCTGGAGCCGCTGGGCAGCGGCGATGCGCAGCTGCGGCTGGCGTCGGGCCGGACGATCCGCCTGTCGCGGCGCTATCGCGACGAGTGGCTCGCGGCGCTCAAGCGCTGAAGCGCCGGCGTGCCGCTCGCCACGCGCGAGATGCGCGTCGCCCCAAACCGTTCGCGCGTCGCGGGGCTCGCGGCCACGATGTCCGCATCCTCACTTCGCGCCGCCGACCATGGCCTCCTCCGACCGCCGCATCGACCTCGACTGGGTCCGCATCCTCGCCTTCGGCGTGCTGATCTTCTTTCACGTGGGCATGTACTACGTCACCTGGGGCTGGCACGTGAAGTCGCCGTTCGCCTCGCACACGATCGAGCCCTTGATGATGCTCAGCTCGCCGTGGCGGCTGAGCCTGCTGTTCTTCGTGTCGGGCTGCGCGACCGCCTTCCTGCACGCGAAGTCCGCCGCGGGCTTCGTACGTTCGCGTACGCGGCGCCTGCTGATCCCGCTGGTGTTCGGCATCTGGGTGATCGTGCCGCCGCAGTCCTGGGCGCAAGTGACCGAGGCCGTCGGGTACCACGGCGGGTACCTGCATTTCATGGGGCTGTATGCGACCGGCTACGGCGGCTTCTGTCGCGACGGCTGCCTGCTCATCCCGACCTGGAACCACCTCTGGTTCGTCGCCTACCTGTGGTGCTACACGATGGTCGCCGCGCTCGCGTGGTGGCTGGTCCCGCGACGCCACATCGATCGCCTCGGCGCGGCCGTCGCGAACTGCCTGCGCGGGCCCTGGCTCATCGTGCTGCCCGTGGCCGGGCTCGCGGCGATCCGCATCGCGCTCGTCGCGCGCTTTCCCGACACCCACGCGCTCGTCGACGACTGGTACCTGCACGCAGAGTACTTCAGCGTCTTCGCGCTCGGCCTGCTGCTGGCGCGCGAGACGAGCGTGTGGGACGAGATCCGGCGCCAGCGCTGGACCGCGCTCGCGCTGGCGCTCGTGGCCTACGTCGTCGTGACGACCTACTTCGCGCACTACGTCGACATCGAGCCGCCCGAGTGGCTGCGCCAGGCGCAGCGCGTGTTCTACGCGCTCGACGCGTGGTGCGCGATCGTCGCCGCACTCGGCTTCGCGCGCCAGTGGAACCCGGCCGACTCGCGCGCGCGGCGCTACCTCACCGCGGCGATCTTCCCGTTCTACATCGTGCACCAGACGGCGATCGTGCTGCTCGCGCACTTCATGAAGCCGCTCGCGCTGCGACCGGCCATCGAGGCGCCGCTGCTGGTCGCCGCGACGGTCGCGATCTGCCTCGCGAGCTTCGAGATCGTGCGCCGCGTGGGCTGGATGCGGCCGCTGTTCGGACTCGCGCCCAAGGCAACGCAGCCGGTCGGGACGCCCGCGTCCAGCGAATATCGCGCTCTTCTCGCCGATCGACAAACCCCGTGATCGCGCCGGCCGCGTCGTACGGCCACACGGCCGCCTCAGAAGTGGTACGTGAGTGCCGTGAAGAGCTCGGCGTCGTTGCGCTCGGCGATCAGCGGGCTGCGCGCCGCGCTGCCCATCAGCCGCGTGAGCGAGACGCCGGCGTCGAGCGTGAACTTGGTGGTGAGCTCGGAGTTCCAGTCGATGTCCAGGTGCAGGTCGCGCAGGCCGGCCTTCGCGTCGTAGGGCGGCACGCCGTCGAGCGGCGCCTGGGTCGCGGAGATGCCGTAGGTCGAGCGCATGAAGCTGCCGTCGGCGAGCGTGAGGCCGGGGCTCAGCGTCAGCGTGTCGTGGGCGCCGAGGCGGTACGAGACGTCGGCGCCCAGCCTCAGCCGCAGCCCCTGGCCGTCGGCGCCGCCGCCGTACAGCAGCTGCGAGCCGAACTGGACCTCGCGCGTGAACATGAAGTCGTAGAACGCGCCGCCCTCGATGTCGAGGCTGCTCTCGTGCGTGGCGTCGGAGCGCTTCGAGCGGATGCCGTAGGTCACGAGCGGGCCGTAGTCCATCGTCGGGTCGTCGGTGATGTCCCAGCCGACCGCGCCCAGCCGCGCGAAGATGCCGTTGCTCCACAGGCCCGAGGCGGTCGGCACGGCGACCAGGCGCCGTGCGCTGCCGCCCTCGCTGGCGGCGACGTCGGCCACGACCACGCCCAGGTACAGGTCCTTCGATCCCTCGGGCATCATCATCATGGTGCTCTGCGCCGACGCATTGGCGGCGAGCATCAGCGCGAGGATGAAGGTCGCGACGCGCGGACGCATGCTCAGATGCAGCCCAGCTCGAGGCCGCGCAGCACCGCCTTGACGCGGTCGCGCACGCCGAGCTTGGACAGGATGCTGGAGACGTGGTTCTTGATCGTGCCCTCGCTGGGGCCCAGCGCGAGCGCGATCTCGGCGTTGTTGAAGCCGCCGGCGATGAGGGCCAGCACCTCCGTCTCGCGCGCCGTCAGCAACTCCTGCAGGCCGGGCGCGCGGTCGGCGGGCGCGGCGTGCTCGTAGGACGATCGCGCGCGCTCCGTGAGCCCGGGGCGGAACAGGGTCTGGCCCGCGACGACGCGGCGGATGCCGTCGGCCAGCCGCTCCAGCGAGATGTCCTTCAGCAGGAAGCCGCGCGCACCGAGCCGCATGCAGTCGAACAGCGCCTCGTCGTCGTCGAAGGTCGTCAGCATGATCGTCGGCGGCAGCAGCGCGCCGTGGCGGCGCAGCAGGTCGACGCCCGAGCTGGTGGGCATGCGCACGTCCAGCAGCACCGCATCGGGCCGCGACTGCTCGATCGCCTGCATCGCCTCGACGCCGTCGGCCGCCTCGGCGACGACGCGGATGTCCGGCGTCAGGTCGAGCAGCCCGCGAATGCCGCTGCGCACCAGCATCTGGTCGTCGACCAGCACCACGCGGATCATCGCGACTCCTGCGCCGCGGGCAGCCGGGCCTCGAGCGCGAAGCCGCGCGGAAGGAGGTCTGCCGCGGTGAGCGTGCCGTTCGCGGCGGCCAGCCGCTCGCGCATGCCGCGCAGTCCGCTGCCCTCGGGCCGGCCGCGCCCGCCGACGCCGTCGTCGCTGACGCGCACCACGATCTCGTCGGCCTGGCGCTGCACCGAGACCTCGACGGCCGTCGCTTCGGCGTGCCGGATCGCGTTGCTCAGGCCCTCCTGGACGCAGCGGAAGATCGTGTGCGCGGTCGACGGCGATGCGATCGCGAGCGGCTCCTCGAACGTCAAGCGCACCGCCGGACGCGGCACGCCCGCGCACAGCGTCGCCAGCGCCTGTTCCAGCGCGATCGGGTGCTGGTCGCGCTCGTGCACGACCACGCGGCGCACCTCGGCCAGCAGCGCCTGCGACAGCTCGCGCGAGATGTCCACCAGCTCCAGCACCTTGCCGCCGGCCTGGCGCTGCGCCAGGTCCAGGTGCAGGTTGAGCGCGGTGAGGTGATGGCCGACGTGATCGTGCAGGTCGCGCGCGATGCGCAGGCGTTCCGACGCGCGCACCGTGTCGCTCAGCATCGATTGCATGGCGTTCAGCTCGGCGTTCGCGGCCGACAGCCGGGTGCGCGCGCGCTGCTCCAGCACGGCGACGTAGGCCATGCCGAAGGCCAGGAAGTAGAAGCCGATCTCCACGCACAGGCCCAGCATGCGATTGAGCAGCCCGGTGTCGTGCTCGCCCTCGTACCAGCCGACGAACAGCCGATCCAGCAGCGTCAGCGCGATCTGCAGCGCCAGCCATTTGAGGGCCGTGCGCAGCGGCACGACGAGGGCGAGTTCGGCGGCGAACAGGAACAGGAAGGTCGAGTCGATGGTGGCCGCGATCGCGACCTGCGCGAGCAGCAGCGCCGCCAGCGCGGGACGCGTGAGTCGCGACTGGCTCAGCGTGATGCGCCAGAACAGCGCGACGAACGCGAGCAGCAGCGGAATGTCGATGGCGACGTGCAGCGCGGCGACGAGGTCCGCGCGATCCGAGCCGGCGCTGTCGAACGACGGGGCCGCCGTGAAATGCCCGGCGACCAGCGCGATGGCCACGCCGATCGGGCCGTTCATGTCATCGCCCTTGGGGCCGTTCAGCCACAGCATCAGGATCGTGACGAAGCTCAGGACCGCACAGCCGGCGAGGCCGATCGACGCGATGGGATTGTTGCGGAAGCGTGTCGGCATGCGCCTCGTTGTCGTGGGGGCCCGTGATGGGCAGGCGATTGTAGGGGCGCCGTTGCCGCGCGCGGATGTGCCGAAAGTCATGCGTGTAAAGCCGGGTCCGGGCCTTCGATGCGATCCCTAGAATCGCCGCCACGCCAAACGAACGGGACACGCGCCGCGCATGCGATCGAACAGAGTCGGAAAGCTTCTTGCGGGTGCCTTGCTGGCACTGGGGGGCCTGGCGCATGCGGTAGCTGCCGCTTCGGCGCCCGAGGCCGCGGCGTCGCAGGAGGTGCAGGTGCAGGGCGCGCTCGACGCCGAATGGAGCAGCTACCGCCGCGCCTACGGTGCCTCCGCGTTCTTCGAGCGCTTCACGCGCACGCGTCCGCTGATCCAGGCGCAGATGCAGGTGCGCCCGGTCGCACCCGATGCGCCGCTGTCCGGCCTGCACCTGAGCATCGTCGGCGTGAAGACGCGCCTGGAGATCGCCGTCGACGCGATGGGCCTGGCCGACGTGCCGCAGCTCAAGGAGGCCTACGACGAGGACGCGGTGATCCGCCTGAACCGTGCCAAGGGTCTGTACTGGTTCGCCGGCCGCTACACGATCAGGCAGCGCGCCGACGGCATCTACGACGCGGCGACCTTGCGCGAGGCCTGCGACCAGCTGATCGACGCGCAGCGCGCCTCGGGCTATCGGGGCCGCCTGTTCTTCAAGAAATGCGTCGGCGTGAAGTTCGTCTACCCGCGCGGCGATGCGGCGGCGGCCGTCGACTTCAAGGGCGCCGACGGCTCGACGAGGGCGCTCCAGCCGACCGAGCTTCATCCGTTCGAGGACGACTCGATGGGCCTGTACAGCGTCGTCGTCTATCGCTTCGCCGACCTGCCGGCGAAGGGCCAGCTGATCCCGCGCACGCCGCCGATGGCGATCGGCACGCTGTACGAGTAGCGCTCTACCTTTCGGCACATGCGGCCAGGCGGGCTCCAGTGGCCGCCATGAAAAGGCCCGCGCGCGGCGGGCCTGTCGTCGCGCGATCGGTGCGATCAGTGGCGGAAGTGGCGCGTGCCCGTCAGCACCATCGCGATGCCGCGCTCGTCGGCGGCGTTGATCACCTCCTCGTCGCGCATCGAGCCGCCCGGCTGGATGACGCAGGTGGCGCCGGCGTCGCAGACCACATCGAGGCCGTCGCGGAACGGGAAGAACGCGTCGCTGGCGACGGCCGTGCCCTTGAGCGTGAGGCCGGCGTTCTCGGCCTTGATGCCGGCGATGCGCGCGGAGTCGATGCGGCTCATCTGGCCGGCGCCCACGCCCATCGTCATGCCGTTGGCGCAGAACACGATGGCGTTGCTCTTGACGAACTTGGCCACCTTCCACGCGAACATCAGGTCGACCATCTGTTCGGCGGTCGGCTGCACCTTGGTGACGATCTTCAGCTCGGAGGGCGCGACGTTGCGCGAGTCGGAGGACTGCAGCAGCACGCCGCCGCCGACGCGCTTGAGGTCATACGCGTTCATCGCGTGGGCGCCTTCCGGCAACGCCACTTCGAGCACGCGCACGTTCTGCTTGGCCGCGAAGATGGTGCGCGCCTCGGGCGTGACCGACGGCGCGATCACGACCTCGACGAACTGGCGCACGACGGCCTCGGCGGCCGCGCCGTCCAGCGTGCGGTTGAAGGCGATGATGCCGCCGAAGGCCGACGTCGGATCGGTCTTGAAGGCCTTCGAGTAGGCCTCGGCGACGCTCGCGCCGATCGCCACGCCGCACGGGTTGGCGTGCTTGACGATCACGCAGGCCGGCACGTCGAAGGTCTTGACGCATTCCCATGCGGCGTCGGAGTCGGCGATGTTGTTGAACGAGAGCTCCTTGCCCTGCAGCTGGTGCCAGCCGGCCAGCGTGCCCGGCGCGGGCTGAGCGTCGCGGTAGAACGCGGCGCCCTGGTGCGGGTTCTCGCCGTAGCGCATGTCCTGCACCTTGGTGAGCTGCAGGGTGAACGTGGCGGGGTAGTCGCCGCGCTTCGGGACGGCTTGCCCGTGCAGCTCGGCGTCGTCGGCCAGCGCCGTCAGGTAATTGGTGATCATGCCGTCGTAGGCGGCGGTGTGCGCGAACACCTTCTTGGCAAGCGCGAACTTGGTCTTCTTCCGAAGGCCTTCGGAGGACTTGAGTTCGGCGAGCACCTGCGGGTAGTCCGTCGGATCGATGACGACGGCGACGTCCTGCCAGTTCTTGGCCGCGGCGCGCAGCATCGCGGGGCCGCCGATGTCGATGTTCTCGATCGCGTCCTCCAGCGTGCAGTTCGGGTTCGCGGTGGCCTTGGCGAACGGGTACAGGTTGATGATCAGCAGGTCAATCGTGCCGATGCCGTGCTCCTTCAGCGCGGCCATGTGCTCGGGCACGTCGCGGCGCGCCAGCAGGCCGCCGTGCACGCGCGGATGCAGCGTCTTGACGCGGCCGTCGAGCATCTCGGGAAAGCCGGTGATCTCCGACACCTCGGTCACGGGCAACCCGTTCTCGGCCAGCAGCTTGGCCGTGCCGCCGGTGGACAGCAGCTTGACGCCGCTGTCATGCAGCGCGCGGGCGAAGTCGACGATGCCGGTCTTGTCGGAAACGGAGAGCAGGGCGGTGAGGGACATGGTGCGATCTTGGAAAGGGAAATTCTTGAAGGGCGGCGAGCGTCAGCGAACGATCACTGGTCGACCAGCTTGTGCTCGAGCAGCTTGCGCCGCAGGGTGTTGCGGTTGATGCCCAGCCACTCGGCGGCCTTGCTCTGGTTGCCGTCGGCGTGGCGCAGCACGACGTCCAGCAACGGCTTTTCCACCGTGCTGAGGAACATCTCGTGCATCGAGTGCGGCTCGACGCCGTGCAGGTCCTTGAAATACTGTTCCAGCGTCTCGCGGACGCAGGCTTCGATCTGTTTCTTGCTCATGCTTGTTTGCTTGTTCTGCTTTTTTGTCGGGACATCACGCTTCTTGTTGAAGCAGCGGCTCGTTCGCGGCCGGCCACAAGGTGTGGCGGTCGGCCAATTGATCGAAGTAGTCCGTCACGCCCGCCATCTGCGTCTTGCAGTCGGCATGCGTGTTCATCACCGCGCGGAACTCGGAACCCCCCGGTAGCGCGTGCACTGCCCAACCAATGTGCTTGCGGGCGGTACGAACGCCCAGGTCTTCGCCGTACAGGCCGTAGTGGTCGTGCAAGTGTTCGGTGAGCCAGCGCGCGACGTCGCGCGTGGCCGGCGGCGCGAGCAGCTCGCCCGTCGCCAGATAGTGAGCGATCTCGCGGAAGATCCACGGACGGCCCTGCGCCGCGCGCCCGACCATCAGCGCGTCGGCGCCGGTGGCCCGCAGCACGGCGCGCGCCTTCGCGGGCGAGTCGATGTCGCCGTTGGCCACGACCGGGATGCGCAGTGCGGCCTTGACGGCGGCGATGGTGTCGTACTCGGCCAGGCCCTTGTAGCCCTGCTCGCGCGTGCGGCCGTGCACCGTGACCATCGCGACGCCCGCGCTCTCGGCCGCGCGCGCGATGCGCAGCGCGTTGCGCTCGGTGTCGCACCAGCCGGTGCGCATCTTCAGCGTGACGGGCACGTTGGCCGGCGCGCACGCGGCGACGACCGCCTCGACGATCTCGAGCGCCAGCGGCTCGTCCTGCATCAGCGCCGAGCCGGCCCACTTGTTGCAGACCTTCTTGGCCGGGCAGCCCATGTTGATGTCGATGATCTGGGCGCCGCGATCGATGTTGTAGCGTGCGGCGTCGGCCATCATCCGGGCGTCGGTGCCGGCGATCTGCACCGAGATCGGCGCCGTCTCGCCGTCGTGGTTGGCGCGGCGCGAGGTCTTGAGCGTGTGCCACAGATCCTTGCGCGAGGTCACCATCTCGCTGACCGCGTAGCCCGCGCCCAGCCGCTTGCAAAGCATGCGGAACGGCCGATCCGTCACCCCGGCCATGGGGGCGACGAACAGGGCATTCGGCAGCTCGATCGCGCCAATGTGCATGGGAAGGATCCGGGGGAGGCGGTGGGGCAGCGGGCCTGCTGTCGAGCGAAGTCGGGCACGGTCTGGGTGCTGCAAAACGAGGCAGAAGTATATCCGGATGGCGGCTTCGCGTCCGTCGCGCGGGCGACGCATCGACGTGCGAATCCGCACGCCGGGGGGCGTCGCGGCCGGCTCGCGCACAATGCGGTCGCATGGATCATTGGTTCGCCGGGGTCATCGCCTGGCTCTCGTTGCCGCAGTACGGGCTGCTGACGCTGTTCGTCGTGTCGCTGGTGTCGGCCACGTTGCTGCCGCTCGGCTCCGAACCCGCGCTGGCCGGACTGGTGCTGCTCAATCCGTCGCTGATCTGGTGGGCCATCCTCGTCGCCACGATCGGCAACACGATCGGCGGCGCGATCAGCTGGGCCACTGGCTACGGTGCCGAGCGCGCCTACGAAGGCCTCGCGCACAAGAAGCTGCCCGGGCCCGCGAGCTGGCGCGCGCGCTTGCTGGTCGAGCGCTACGGCACGCGCGCCTGCCTGCTCAGCTGGCTGCCGGTGGTCGGCGATCCGCTGTGCGCGATCGCCGGCTGGCTGCGGCTGCCGTTCTGGCCCTGCGTCGGCTACATGGCGATCGGCAAGTTCCTGCGCTACCTGTTCTACACGGCCGCGCTGCTGTGGTTCGCGCCGGTGCTGCGGCCCTGGCTCGAGCGGCACGGCATCCACCTCCCCGCGGGCGCGTGATGCCACGCCACGCCCGTGAGAGGGATGGCGGGCAAATGGGGAGGCGGCGAGCATCATGGCGGCGGCGAGAATGCGCGCTGAAGCATCGGGACATCGACCTCAGGACACCAGCATGACCACCACCGCCACGCCGTCGTACGACGCACTCACCACCGCCTGGCTGCGCCTGTACCGCCTGGGGCACCTGCAAAGCATCGCGAGCTGGGACCAGGCCGCCAACATGCCGCCCAAGGGCAACACGGCGCGCGGTCAGGCGCTCGCGGAGATCGCGATGCTGACGCACGGCATGCGCACCGATCCGGCGCTGAGGAACCATCTTGCTCGCGCGAAGGACGAGGCGCTGAGCGACGCGCAACGCGCCAACCTGCGCGAGATCGAACGCGACTGGTTCCGCGCCAACGCGCTGCCGGCCGAACTGGTGGAGCGCCGCGCGCTCGCCACGTCGCGCTGCGAGTACGCGTGGCGCACGCAGCGCCAGGCCAACGACTGGGCCGGCTTCGCGGCCAACCTGAAGTCGGTGCTGGAAGTGGGCCGCGAGGAGGCGCGCCATCTCGCCGAACAGAGCGGCCTGTCGCCGTACGACGCGCTGATCGACCGCTTCGAGCCCGGCATGCGCGGCGCGACGATCGATCGCATCTTCGGCGAGGTCAAGCAATGGCTGCCAGGCATGATCTCGCGCATCACCGCGAAGCAGGCGAGCGAACCGACGCTGACGCCCGAAGGCCCGTTCGACCGCGCCGCGCAGCGCACGCTGTGCGAGCAGGTGATGCGCGTGCTGCAGTTCGACTTCGACGGCGGCCGCCTGGACGTCAGCTCGCATCCGTTCTCGGGCGGCGTGCCGGAGGACGTGCGCCTGACCACGCGTTTCCGCGACGACGAATTCGTGCAGAGCCTGATGGGCACGATCCACGAGACGGGCCACGGCTGCTACGAGCAGAACCTGCCGCGCGAGCTGCTGGGCCAACCGGTGGCCGAGGCGCGCTCGATGGCCATCCACGAGAGCCAGAGCCTGTCGTTCGAGATGCAGGTGGGCTGCCATCCCGGCTTCCTGAGCCACATCGCGCCGCTGATCCGCGACGCCTTCGGCGACAAGCCCGCGCTGGCCACCGACAACCTGCAGCGCCTGCTCACGCGCGTGCAGCCGGGCTTCATCCGCGTCGACGCCGACGAGGTCACCTACCCGGCGCACGTGATCATGCGCTACGAGATCGAGCGCGGCCTGATCGAGGGCCGCTACGAGGTCGACGACATCCCCGCGCTGTGGGACGAGCAGATGATGACGCTGCTGGGCGTGGACACGCGCGGCAACTTCCGCGACGGCCCGATGCAGGACGTGCACTGGCCCGAGGGCCTGTTCGGCTACTTCGCGTGCTACTCGCTCGGCGCGATGTACGCGTCGCAGTGGTTCGCGACGATGCGCCGCCAGATGCCCGACCTCGACGCGCAGATCTGCGCCGGCGACCTCGCGCCGGTGTTCGACTGGCTGCGCGAGAACATCTGGCTGCAGGGCAGCCGCTGGACGACCGACGAACTCGCGATGCGCGCGTCCGGCGAGACGTTGAATCCGGCGCACTTCAAGGCGCACCTCGAGCAGCGCTACCTGGGCTGAAGTCGAGGCCCTCGACCGCCCGCGCCGCGGCGTCGCAGGCGCTGCAGAAACGACGAAGGCGCCAGCGGCGAGGCTGGCGCCTTCAGGACGCGCGGCCGGCGGACGAGCCGCGACCGCTGTCACGCGGAGATCAGGCCGCCGGCGTGGCGGCTTCGGACGACGCCGACTTGCGCGTGGCGCGCTTGGCGACGGCCTTCTTCGCCGGGGCCTTGGCGGCCGGCTTGGCCGCGGCCTTCTTGGCCGGCGCCTTGGCGGCGGCGCTCTTGGCCGGAGCGGCGGCGGCCTTCGGCGACTTCGTCAGCTTGGCGACGGTGGCGCTCAGCTCGGCGACCTGGCGCTTGAGGTCCGCGACGTCCTTGGCGGTGGGCACGCCCAGCTTGCCGAGGGCCTTGGCGGTGCGCTCTTCGAAGATGTTCTCGAGCTTGTCCCACGAGGCGCCGGCCTTGCTGGTGACTTCCGAGGCCATCGAGCTCATCTTGCCGGTGACGTCGCCCAGCTTCTCTTCGGCCACGGCCTGCGTCTTGCGCTGCAGGCTGACGCCTTCCTTGACCAGCGCGTCGAACACCTTGCCGCCTTCGGCCTGGGCCTTGGCGAACGCGCCCATGCCGGCCAGCCAGATCTGCTGGGCGGAGTCCTTGACGGAATTGGCGAGCTGGCTGTCGAGCAGGCCGGCGGGCGAGGCGGCCTTCTTGGCGGCGATCTTGGAGAGCTTCTTGACCATGACGTGATCCTTTTTGTTGCCTGAATGGAGGTTCTTGCAGTGACCACCACTCGTGGTCGAGACTGGAATATAGAGACAGCGCCTGGAGGGCGAAACCTAATTGCGTAGGGTAGCCGCTCTATCCGCGTCAAGCCCCGGGCCGCGCCCGGCGTTGCATCGGACAAACACGCGTGCGCCGCCGCGCGACCATGTCCCACAATCGGCGCGGGACGTCATTCCAATCAGAGGAGACACGGTATGCAGTATTTCGTGACCGGGGCCACCGGCTTCATCGGCAAGCGACTCGTCAAGGCCTTGCTGGCCCGTCGTGGCGCCACGGTGTACTTCCTGCTGCGGCCCGGCTCCGAGTCCAAGGTGCCCGACCTGCTCGCGTACTGGGGCGCCGCCAAGGGCCGCGCCGTTCCGGTGATGGGCGACCTCACCGGCAAGAAGCTGGCCGTCGCGGCCGACCAGGTCAAGGCGCTCAAGGGCAACATCGACCAGATGTACCACCTGGCCGCGGTGTACGATCTGTCGGCCGACGAGGAGTCGCAGGTCGCGGTCAACGTCGAGGGCACGCGCAACGCCGTCGAATTCGCCAAGGCGATCGAGGCCGGGCGCTTCAACCACGTGTCGTCGATCGCCGCCGCCGGCCTGTACGAAGGCGTGTTCCGCGAGGACATGTTCGACGAGGCCGAGAACCTCGACCATCCGTACTTCGCGACCAAGCACGAGTCCGAGAAGATCGTGCGCAAGGAGTGCAAGGTGCCGTGGACGGTCTACCGCCCGGCGATGGTGGTGGGCGACTCGACCACCGGCGAGATGGACAAGATCGACGGCCCGTACTACTTCTTCAAGCTGATCCAGCGCATGCGCCAGATCCTGCCGCCGTGGATGCCGGGCATCGGCCTCGAAGGCGGCCGCATCAACATCGTGCCGGTCGACTTCGTCGTCTCCGCGCTGGACCACATCAGCCACACCAAGCTCGAAGGCAGCGGCCAGTGCTTCCACCTGGTCGACCCGGAAGGCCTGCGCGTGGGCGACGTGCTGGCGATCTTCGCCAAGGCCGCACACGCGCCCAAGATGAACGTGTTCGTCAACGCGGCGCTGCTGGGCTTCATCCCGCGTGGCGTCAAGAAGAGCCTGATGGCGCTGGCGCCGGTGCGCCGCGTGCGCAACGCCGTGATGAAGGATCTCGGCCTGCCCGAGGAGATCCTGACCTTCATCAACTACCCGACGCGCTTCGACAACCGCGACGCGCTCGCGGCGCTCAAGGGCTCGGGCATCGCCTGCCCGCCGCTGAAGGACTACGCGTGGCGGCTGTGGGACTACTGGGAGCGCCATCTCGATCCGGCGCTGTCGATCGACCACAGCCTCAAGGGCACGGTGTCGGGCAAGGTGGTGCTGGTCACCGGCGGCTCGTCGGGCATCGGCCTGGCCGCGGCCTGCAAGTTCGCCGAGGCCGGCGCGATCACGCTGATCTGCGCGCGCGACGAGGACAAGCTCGCCGAGGCCAAGAAGGAGATCCTGGCCTTTGCTGCGCAGGCCGGGCGAGACGACGCGAAGGTCGAGACGTACCCGGTCGACCTCGCCGACGAGGCCGGCACCAAGGCCTTCATCGAGTGGATCACGACGAACTTCGGCGGGGTCGACTTCCTGATCAACAACGCCGGCCGCTCGATCCGCCGCGCCATCGAAGCCAGCTACGACCGCTTCCACGACTTCGAGCGCACGATGCAGCTCAACTACTTCGGCTGCCTGCGCATCACGATGGGCCTGCTGCCCGGCATGGTCGCCAAGCACAAGGGCCACATCGTCAACATCAGCTCGATCGGCGTGCTCACCAACGCGCCGCGCTTCTCGGCCTACGTGGCCAGCAAGGCCGCGCTCGATGCCTGGACGCGCTGCGCGTCGAGCGAGTACGCCGATGTCGGCGTCACCTTCACGACGATCAACATGCCGCTGGTGCGCACGCCCATGATCGCGCCGACAAAGATCTACAACAACGTGCCGACGCTGTCGCCCGAAGAGGCCGCCGACATGATCGCGCAGGCCTGCGTCGAGAAGCCGGTGCGCATCGCGACCCGCCTGGGCGTGCTCGGCGAGACGCTGCACGCGCTGGTGCCGCGCATCGCGCAGATCGTGATGAACACGAGCTTCCGCATGTTCCCCGACTCGTCGGCGGCGTCCGGCGACAAGAGCGGCAAGCCCAAGCTGTCGGCGGAAGCCGTCGCGATGCAGCAGATGATGCGCGGCATCCACTTCTGAGCCGCTTCAAGCAAAACGCCGCGTCCGGGGCAACCCGGCGCGGCGTTTTCTCATTCAGCCTTCGCACGCTGCGAAAGCCGCCAGATCACTTCTGCACGTCGATCTTGGTGATCGTGTAGACGCTGCTGACGCGGTCGAGATTGAACAGCACCCGGTCGCCGACCTGCACCTTGTCCAGCATGGACGGATCCTGTACCTTGTACGCGCCCGTCATGCCCGGCATGTCGTAGGCCTTGATCTCGGCGTGCTTGAGCGTGATGCGGCCGGCCGGCTTGTCGATCTTCTTGACCTCGCCGGCCACGAGGGCCTGGGCGGAAGCAACGACCGAGACGGCGAGCAGGGCGGCGGTGGCGAGGCGGCGTTTCATGATTCCATTGTCCTTGGTATCCACATAACGCGCAGCCGGGGTTGCCAGAATACAAAGGCGCGCAGCACTCGGCGGGAGCAACCCGGGCGCCCGGCGCCGAAAACCCCTGAAACAGGACGTTCCGCGTCACCCGGCGGTCGCGCAACGTCAATAGAATCGGCGCATGACCACGCCTACGCCCTCCACCGCCGCCGACTCGACGCACGATCCGGTCGATCTCTCGCACATCTCGCCGCGCGACAAGGCCGAGATCCTGTCGCAGGCGCTGCCGTACATCCGCAAGTTCCACGGCAAGACGATCATCATCAAGTACGGCGGCAACGCGATGACCGAGCCGGCGCTGCAGCAGGACTTCGCCGAAGACGTGGTGCTGCTCAAGCTGGTCGGCCTCAACCCGGTCGTCGTCCACGGCGGCGGTCCGCAGATCGATTCCGCGCTGTCCAAGCTCGGCAAGAAGGGCACGTTCATCCAGGGCATGCGCGTCACCGACCAGGAGACGATGGACGTCGTCGAATGGGTGCTGGGCGGCGAGGTGCAGCAGGACATCGTCGGCCTGATCAACTCCGCCGGCGGCAAGGCCGTGGGCCTGACCGGTTTCGACGGCGGCATGATCCGCGCGCGCAAGCTGAAGATGCAGGACAAGGACAATCCCGAGATCGAACACGACGTCGGCCGGGTCGGAGACATCGTCTCGATCGACCCGGCGGTGGTCAAGGCGCTGCAGGACGACCAGTTCATCCCGGTCGTCAGCCCGATCGGCTTCGGCGAGGGCAACGTCAGCTACAACATCAACGCCGACGTCGTCGCCGGCAAGCTGGCCGAGGTGCTGGGCGCCGAGAAGCTGGTGCTGCTGACCAACACGCCGGGCGTGCTGGACAAGCAGGGCAAGCTGCTCACCGACCTGAGCGCGCGGCAGATCGACGACCTGTTCGCCGACGGCACGATCTCCGGCGGCATGCTGCCCAAGATCGCGTCGGCGCTCGACGCCGCGCGCTCGGGCGTCAACGCCGTGCACATCATCGACGGCCGCGTGCCGCACGCGATGCTGCTGGAAATCCTGACGGATCAGGCCTACGGGACGATGATCCGCGCGAGATGACCACCCCTCGGCCGACGGGTACGCCGGCCACTCCCCCGAGGGGAGCACGGCCCGCGGCTTCGCTTCGATGAACGGCACAGGCCTGCGCTTGGGCGCCGCCTGCGGTGCCGCCTTCCTCTGGGGCACCGGCTCGCTGGTCGTGAACCTGCTCGTGGCCCGTCACGGCTACGAGCCGCAAAGCATTTCCTTCTGGCGCTTCGTGCTGGGCGCGGCGTCGCTGCTGCTCGTCTTCGGCCGCACGATGCCTTGGCGCCGACTGCTGCGCGAGGGCGCGCCGCTGCTGGCGGCCGGCACGGTGATGGCGTCGTACGTGCTGCTGTGGTTCATCGGCATCGCGCACATCGGCGCCGCCATCCCGACGCTGATCGCGTTGTGCCTGCCGCCGGTATTCGTCACGGCCTGGGCCCTCGCGCGTGGGCGCCAGCGCGCGAGCCTGGCGCTGCTGGCGATCCTCGCGGCGTCGCTGGCGGGCACGGTGCTGCTGATCGTCGGCGGCGGCGCCGAGGGCGGCGCGCGGCCGGGGGCGACGGTCGACGACTGGATCCGCGGCGTCGCCGCGTCGATCGGCTCGGCGCTGCTGTACGCCGGCTTCACGCTGGCGAGTCCCGGCATCTCGCAGCGCTGGGGCGCGGGCACCGCGACCACCGCGCTGACGCTCGCGGCCACCGCCGTGATGGGCCTGTCCGGCCTGATCTGGCCGCTGCAGCTGCCGCACGAGGCCACGCCCGAGGCCTGGCTGCTGTACCTCGGCATGATCACCGCGGCGCTGGCCTTGCTCGCGTTCAGCTGGGGCGCGGCGCGGCTGAGTCCGACGGCGTTGACGGTGGCGACGCTGGTCGAGCCGTTGACGGCCGTGCTGCTCGCCGCGGCCTTCCTCGGCGAGCGGCTGCAGCCGGCGCAGTGGCTGGGTGCGCTCTTGTTGATGGGCGGCATCTGGGGCCTGGGTCGAGACATGTCGCACGGCGGTGCCGCATGAGCGTGCGCCCGGCCGTTCCGAAGGGAGCTCGCACCGCGGCCGACAGGCGGAGGGTAGCCTTGTGACCGAGACGGTCTGGCTGTTCGACCTCGACAACACGCTGCACGACGCCGGCGCGTGGGTCTTCGCGCAGATGAACGACACGATGCAGGCCTACGTGGTCGACACGCTGGGCGTCACGCCCGCCGAGGCCGACGCGCTGCGCGACAAGTACTGGCGGCGCTACGGCTCGACGATGCTGGGCCTGGTGCGCCACCACGACGTCAGCCCCGCGCATTTCCTGCACGAGACGCACCGCTTCCCGGGCCTGGAGCAGCGCGTCACCGGCCAGCGCCACGACCTGGCCGCGATCGCGCGCCTGCGCGGGCGCCGCATCGTGCTGACCAACGCCCCGCGCGCGTACGCGATGCGCGTGCTGGGCGCCTTGGGCATCGTGCAGTTGTTCGACGAGGTGCTGTCCATCGAGGACATGCGCATGTTCGGCGACTGGCGGCCCAAGCCCGACCGCCGCATGCTGCGCCAGCTCGCCGCGCGCCTGGGCGTGCACCCGTCGCGCTGCGTGCTGGTGGAGGACTCGCTGGACAACGTGCTGGCCGCGCGCCGCGTCGGCATGCAGCCGGTGTGGATGCAGCGCTTCGCCCGCCGCGGCGCGCACGCCGGGCCGCGCGTGCGCCGCTGGACGGTGCATCCGAGCGGCGTGCGCATCGTCAGGTCGTTGCGCAACCTGGGCTGAGTGCCCGTTGGCAAGCTCCGGCGCGCCGTCCGACAGACGGCGTTCGGCTCCGTGCAAACCCGGATGACACGACGCTGTCACGCCACGTCCGGGCGCCGGCCGTGCGGTCTTCACGGAAACTTTGCTTGGTGTTTACCTGCACGCGGCTGCGCGGCAGTGCTGTGCAAAAATAGGTTCAGACCTGCTAAGAACCTGTGAACGAATCCGGCGCGCCCGCTCGTCCCCTCAACACGCGCCTGCTCGGACGCGCCGGATCCATTCACAGGTTCTGACTTCGGCAACTGACAGCAATGCCAGACCTTCCCACCGCCCTTTCTGCCGTTGCCGGTTCCGGCGCCTCGGCGCCCGAGATCACGATGCAATCACCGCAAGCAGGTCGGGACGTCAACGACGAGGACGAGGCCACCGGGGCCCGCGCCGACGTGGCCGAAGACGGGGTGGCCACTTCTGCCAACGCCCCCGACGGCGCCGCCCCCGCGCGCAAGCGCCCGAAGCCGGGCGAGCGCCGCGTGCAGATCCTGCAGACGCTGGCCGCCATGCTGGAAGAGCCGGGCGCCGACCGCATCACCACCGCCGCGCTGGCCGCCAAGCTGTCGGTCAGCGAGGCCGCGCTGTACCGCCACTTCGCCAGCAAGGCGCAGATGTTCGAAGGGCTCATCGAGTTCATCGAGCAGAGCATCTTCACGCTGATCAACCAGATCACCGAACGCGACACCGACCCGGCGCTGCAGGCGCGCCGCATCGTCTTCATGCTGCTGCAGTTCGGCGAGAAGAACCCGGGCATGGCGCGCGTGATGGTCGGCGATGCGCTGGTGTTCGAGAACGAGCGCCTGTCCACGCGCATGAACCAGTTCTTCGACAAGATCGAGTCGCAGCTGCGCCAGTGCCTGCGCGCCGCCGCCGAACACGCGGGCTCGCAGACGCCCACCGTCGACGCCAACGGCCGCGCCTCCGCGCTGACCGCGCTGGCCGTCGGCCGCCTGCAGCGCTTCACGCGCTCGGGCTTCAAGCGCAGCCCGACCGAGCAGATCGAGATGGCACTGGGGTTGCTGACCTGAGCTCGCGGCGAACTCGTCCGTGGACGGTTCGAATCTGAATGGGCGCCGCGCTGGCACAAGCTTTCGGTTGCCTACGTGCCACTCGAAAGACCGCGGCCGCCTGCCGCGAAGAGTCGAACAGCAGGCGGCGGCTGACGCGAAAGGCCGCTCTTTGCCAACCTGCTCTTGACAGGTGATCGGCAGCCTTGGGTCGCCAGCTCCCAAGCCCTCTCGCCTGCGGCCGAGGAAGCTAAGTCTGTTCGCCGATCGCCCGCCGCGTCTCGTGCGCCGCCTCCTGCAGCCAGGCCATGAAGCTCTCCAACTCGGGCCGCGGCCGTGCGTTGCTCAGGCTGATCTGCCAGTAGGCCCACGGCGAGGTCATGCGGCCTTCGCGGCCGAAGGGTTCGATCAGGTCGCCGCGCTCCAGCGCCTCGTGAATGAGTGGCAAGCGGGCGAGGGCAACGCCCTGGCCGGCCAGCGCCGTCTGCACCTGCTGGTGCGTGAAGTTGACGCTGATCCAGCGCCGCGGCTCGAGCTGCGCCAGGCCGCGCTGCTGCAGCCAGAACGGCCAGCCCAGCACGTCGCTGCTGGCGCGGTCGTCGTCCATCTCGATCAGCGTGCAGTCGACGAGATCCTTCGGCGACTTCAGCGGCGGCGCGGCGCCGCGCGCGATCGCCTCGGCCAGGCTGGCGCCGATCACCGGCGTGCAGACCTCGCCGAACAGGCGGATCGCGCCGGGCGGGGCGTCCTCGGGGCGGATCTGGCGCAGCACCAGGTCGTGGTCGGGGTCGTCCAGCTCCAGCAGGCGGTCGGTGGCCGAGATGCGGATGTCGATGGCCGGCTGGCCCTTTTCGAACGTCGGCAGCCGCGGCAGCAGCCACAGCGACGCGAACGACGGGAACGTCGACAGGCTCACCTGCGCGCGGCCGCGCAGCTGGCGGATCTGGCGCACGGCACTGTCGATGCGGCCCAGCGCCGGCGTGATCGCGCGCAGCAGCAACTGGCCGGCCTGCGTCAGCTCGACGCGGCGCGTGCCGCGCGTGAACAGCGGTGCGCCGAGCTCGTCCTCCAGGCTCTTGATCTGGCGGCTGACGGCCGACTGCGTGACGTGCAGTTCCTCGGCCGCGGCGCCGAAGCCGGCGCGGCGCGCGACCGCTTCGAAGCTGCGCAGGTGATCGAGGACCAGCGGACGCTGGCGGCCGAGGTTCATGGCTGGGCCGGTTTCTTGACCGCGGCCTTCTTGACCACGACCTTTTTCGCGGACGCCTTCTTCGCAACGGCGTTCTTTGCCGCGACCTTCTTGGCAGGAGCCTTCGCGGCCGCCGCCTTCTTCTTCGGCGCCTTCGCCCGCGCCGCCACCGCGGCCGCCAGCGCGCGGCGCGCCCACGGGACCATCTCGGCCGGCGACTCCATCGCCTCCTCGGGCGCGGTGTAGTAGCCGAGCATCTGGTGGTCGCCGTCCTTGGTCTCGTAGATGAACGGCCGGCAACCCGCGCGTTCGAACGCCGCCCGCGAGTCGTCGTTCACCTTCAGGTAGAGCGCGTCGCCGAAGATCAGGGCCATGCACAGGTCGTCGATGTAGAGCGCACGGCCGCCGAACATGCGGCGCGACGATGTCCGTCCCAGCGGGGACAGCAATTCCAGGCAATGGCTGACGAGTCCTGAATCGTTCATTGACGAACCTTCATCCTTCGGATTTCGGAGCGAGCGCCTGCTGGCGGCCGGGCGTCGCTCGTGGGCACGAGTTTAAGGGGCGGATTTGCAGGATCCCGCGGCGGCCTCCACAATCGCTCCATGACCACACCGCCCTGGAAGTTCTCGCTCGAGCCCGCCCGCGACAAGCCCACGCTGCGCCGCCAGTTGAAGGCCGAGCGGCTCGCGATGACCGACCGCCACCAGCGCTCGGTGCACATGCAGGAGGTGCTGCGCGTGTGGCTGGTGTCGCGGCCGGAGACGTCCATCGGCGCCTACTGGCCGATCAAGGGCGAGTTCGACGCGATGCCCGCGCTGTTCCGCTGGACCGAGGGCGAGCCGTATCGGCTGATCGGCCTGCCGGTGATCGACCGCGAGACCAAGCAGCTCGACTTCCACGTCTGGTACCCGGGCTGCCCGATGGAGGACGACGCCTACGGCATCCCCAAGCCCAAGGGCACCGACAAGTTCGAGCCCGAGCTGCTGCTGGTGCCGTGCGTAGGCTACGGCGACAACGGCGTGCGCCTGGGCTACGGCGGCGGCTTCTACGACCGCACGCTGGCCGCGCTGGCGCCGCGTCCGTACACGGTGGGCATCGGATACAGCCACGGGTATGTGCCGTGGCTGGAGGCCGAGCCGCACGACATGCCGCTGGACGCGATGATCACCGAGGATGGCGTGTTCTGGGAACGCGAGCGCGACTAGGTGCCGACATCAATCCCGATCGGGCGCGCCCAGCGGGAAATGGGGCCAGGCCGGCGCCGCCGCGCAGTGGGCCAGCAGCGCGTGGTCTACGATCCATCATCCGCACGTCGATGGCGCCAGCGGGTCGGACGGGATCAGCCGCACCGGGCCCGGGTACACGGCGTCCAGATATTCGATGACCGTCGTCGCACCTGCAAGGTCATGACGGCATTCGGGGTGTTCGAAATCGGGGCATCCCGCGCACCGATCCTGTTCAAAGATTACCCGTTGTCGAAGATCGATGCACCTTGTCACTGCGCACACGTAACGGTGTGTCTTTGGACTCGTCGTTTACCCCAGGCAACGTGATTTTTCGCACGCTCGGCAGGTAAGCTACGCGAGTTCGAGAACTGGTTCGGTTCACCCAGAGGGGCCGGTTCGACAAGAAAAAAGACGCAGCAAGAGGAATCGCAGTCATGACGCAAACCATCGCTCTCAAGGTCCCCGGCACGCGCAGTCGCGTCCCCGTGCGCACGACCGGTCAATGGCGCAGCCGCTTCCTCGGCCTGGCCGGCGCGCGCGAACTGAAGAAGTCGTGCGGCGTGTGGGTCAAGCGTTGCAGCTCCGTCAACACCTTCGGCTTCGACCAGCCGGTCGACGTCGTGTTCCTGAGCGCCGACGGCGTGGTCACCAAGATCGTCGCCGGCATGAAGCCGTGGCGCATGTCCAGCTGCCCTGAGGCGCGCACCGTGCTCGAACTGCGTGCCGGCCTGGCCAGCCGCCTGAACCTGGCGCCCGGCGTCGAGATGGGTCTGCTGGCTTGACGTCATGACCGCCCCCAGTCCGCGGGGTACCGCAGACAGCCCCCCGCGGGGGCCGCGGCCTTGCTCCGGGCCGCCGCGCGCGGCGGCCGCGTGCCTGCCCCTCCGCTTGAGTCAGGCGCCCGTCGGCATCTGCGCCAGCGTCTGCCAATGGCGGCCGAACACCAGCGCCACCGCCGGGTGCGAATCGATGCGCTCCAGCAGCGCGGAGAACGCGGGCCGCGACGTCTTCACGTGCTGGCGCGTGCCCGACCATTTCGAGACGACCGCTGCCAGCAGGTCCAGCGCGCCGGGCTGATCGCCGGCGATGAAGCGCTCGTCGGCCACCGGGTAGAGATCGGCGAAGATGTCCCAGTGCTTGTGCAGGCGTTGCGTCGCGCCGGCGCGCACCGCCTTGTGCGCAGCCTCTTCGGTCGCGGTGGTGTAGCGCTCGGGGTAGTCGATCACGCTGATGCACGAATAGCAGTTCGCCGCGATGTAGACCAGGCCGCGCAACGCAAGGTCGCGCTCGCCGGGCGCCTCGCTGAGCAGCCCCGAGTTCGGGAACGCGAGGCCCAGGTGCATCAGGATCGCGGCGCTCTCGGTCAGCACCGTGCCGTCGGGCAGCTGCAGCGTCGGGATCTGCTTGAGCGGGTTGACGCGCTCCAGCTCGGCCAGCGCGTCGTTCTGCTCCCACGACGCGGTCTCGACGATGCGGTAGTCGGCGCCGGTCATCTCGAGCGCGCATTCGACCGCGGCCGAGCCCGAGCCCTTGAATCCGAACAGGGTGTACATGCGGTCTCCTGTCGCGCTCGTCGCGCGGCGTGCGAAAAGGAGCCGTGATCTTAGCGAGCGCCGCGCCGCCCGGACGCTATCCCGCGATGAGGCTCAGGTCGAACGCACGCTGCACCAGCCACAGGCCCGCGACGGCGGCGATCGCGAGCGACCCGCCGGCGAACGCGCTGCGGTAGGTGCGCGTGCCGCGCAGCGACCACGCGATCGGCAGCACGACCGCCACGATGCACAACTGGCCGATCTCCACGCCCACGTTGAAGCCCACCAGCGGCCCGACCAGCGCGCCCTTGGCGAGACCGGCGTCCTTCAGCGCGGAGGCGAAACCGAAGCCGTGCACGAGTCCGAACACGAAGGTCAGCTTCCAGCGCGCCTCGCTGATCAGCGGCCAGATGTTGTTCAGCGCGGCCAGCACGACGCTCGCGGCGATGATGGACTCGACCCAGCGCGACGGCGGATTGACGATGTTGAGCACCGACAGCGCCAGCGTGATCGAGTGCGCCACCGTGAACGCGGTGACCACCTTGAGCACGTTGGTCAGCGCGAGCCGCAGGTTGTCCGACGGCACCCAGCGCGTGCGCGTGACGCCCGTGCGCGGGTCGGTCACCGCGCTGCGGATCCACACCGCCGGCAGCAGCAGCGACAGCAGGAACAGGATGTGGTCGTAGCCGATCAGGATGTGGTGGACGCCTTCGCGCACGAAGCCGAAGAACGCCGAGGTGGCCGACTCGTCGGGCGCGGCGGTGTCGGCGTTGGCATCGGGCTGCGCCCGGCTCGCCACCGACGGCAGCGGCGCGGGGGCGGGCGTCTCGACGAAGTCGGCAGCGGAACTCGTGGCCGCAGGCGGCGCCGGCAACGGCGGCAGCTTGAAGCGATGCCAGCCATTGCCCGGACTCAGCACCGCGAGCTGCGGCGCGGGCGCGCCGGCGCTCGCGTCCACGCGCGAGACCCGCGCGATGCCGCGATGCGTCGGGTCCGTCTTCGCGAACAGCTCGTACTCGACGCTCAGCGCCTGCACCGGGGCCGCGCAATGCCACTGCGTGCGCAGCACGGCGTAGGTGCCGTCGCTGTGCTCGGTCAGCGCCGGCTTGTTGGCGTCGGTGACGGGCGTCGAGGCCGCGTCGGGCGTGCAGCGCGCGCCGTCGGCGCTCAGGCGGATGTCGTTGCGCGCCAGCGCGGCGATGTCGGCCCAGCGCGTGCGCACTTCCTTCCAGCTGAGCTGGTCGTCGGCGTTGGTGTCGAGGGCCAGATCGCGATCGAGGTCGCGCAGCGCGATGTCGATGCGGGCATCGACGACCGCGCCGGCGACGTGCAGCGTGACGTAGGCGTCGCTGGCCTTGTGGGCCTGCGCGAGCGGCGCGACGACGATGAGCAGGGCGACGATGCAGGCGCGTTTCATTGGTCGCTCCGGGAGACGTTCTGGTGGGTCGTCGGCAGGAACGGCGCGGCGGCCGGACCGCCGACCGCCAGGCGCGCGTCGCGGCCGCCGGTGTCGCGCAGGAACTGCCACAGCGGCGCGGCCGCGTCGTCGCGGTGCGAGGCGCGGGCCGCGCGCGCCAGCACGACCTCGTCGGCCGGCTCGTGCTGCACGAGCCAGTTCGATGTCGCGTAGCCGAGCGCGGCGCGCGTGTCGCCGCGCAGCTCGAGCTCGTAGCGCGACTGCTCCCGGCCGTGGCTCTTGTCGCCGCGCAGCAGCGCCGCGTCGTAGCGCTCGCCCAGCATCGTCGTGGCGTCGCGCGTCAGCGGATTGTTCCTGCCGTGCAGTTGCTTGTAGGCGAGCGCGACGCGCAGCAGCACCGGGTCGGCGGCCTCGTTGTCCTTCAGCAGCGCGACGACCTCGGCAGCGCGATGCTGATCGAGCAGCCAGTCGGCGTAGGCGCACTGTGTGTAGACGTCGGGGTTGGCCTTCAGCGCCGCGGCGAACAGCGCGCCGGCGGCCGGGTCGCCGCGCCGTTGCGCGAGCTCGGCGCGCATCAGGTTGAGCCAGCCGGGCGCGGGGTCGCCGGCGACGGTCGCGGCACTGCCCGTGTCGGGCGCGCCCGCGAGACGCGCGAGCGTCGTGGCGGCGGTCTCCGCATGGCCTTGCAGGCTCGACAGCTCCGCGATGCAGGCGAGTGCATTGAGCCGCACGCCGGCGCCGAGCGCGAAATAGTCGGGACCGGCGAGTCGACGGCAGCCGGCCTCGGCCTCGGCGAAATGGCCCAGCACCTGCTGCACGCCGGCGCGCGTCAGCTCGGCCTGCGCGCGCACCGGCAGCGACACGTTCGGCGTCGCGAGCACGGCGTCGAGCTCGGCCAGCGCCTCATGGAAGAAGTGCTGGCTCTGCAGCGTGGTCGCCTGCACCAGCCGCACCTGCGGCGGCGCATCGGCATGGCCCCACCATGGCGCCAGCGCGGCCTGGGCCACGCCCAGTTCGCGCGGGTCGCCGCGCAGGCGCCCGCGTGCCAGCGCATCGTCGGCGGCCTTGAGCGCGAGGCCCAGTTCGTCGGGATGCTGCTGCAACAGCGCGCGCTGCGCGCGTTCGGCGGCGATGGCGGCGCGTCGTTCGGCCGCATCGCCCACGTGGGTCGGCAGGTGTTCGACGATCGCGCCGTCCTGCGTCGGGAACTGGAGGGCCGATTCCTCGGCCGCGAAGGAGGGCGCCACCGCAGCCAGCGTCAACGCCAGTGCGAGGAGCGGAGCGGTGGCGCGGGTCGTCATGGCGTGGCGATGGGTTCTTCGGTCTCGCTCGTCGGGAACGTCGGCACCAGGTCCAGCGACAGCGGCTCGGTGTTGTCGGTCTCCGGCAGGTTGAACGCGAACGACTCGAGCGCCGCGTCGTTGGCCGCGGCCGAAGCCGGCACCTGCGTGATCGCCGCGGGCGGCGGCGGCGGGGGTGGCGGCACCGGCGCAGAGCTGCCGTCGCCGCCGCACGCGGCGAGGAACAGGCTGGCCAGCGCGCTGACGACGATCGGCGCGGCCGTGCGGCCGGCCGAGGATCCGCCTTCCGGCGGGGGGCAAGTGGAGGTGGTCATGTCATGGGCCTCTTTGCGCTTACTTCGAACCGTTGCCGCGTTTGGCCGCGGCGGTGGCCGCGGTCGGTGCCGGGATGACCTCGGCGCGCGCGCCCGTGCCCGGGATCGGCGTGTTGAGGTACGGGAAGCCCGGCAGGAACGGCTGCGCGGCCTGGTCGACGGTGTCGTTGAGGTTGAACGCCGCGGTGCCGAGCGGCACGGCCGACGGGTTGCACGCGGCGCCGAAGCCGAGCGAGTCGCCGGTGCCGTTGGCCACGCACAGGCCGCCCATCGCCGCGATTAGCGTGATGTCGACGACGTCGTCCTTCGGCCGGCGGCCGTTGGGATAGCCGGCGTTGTCCGTGCCGCTGGCCAGGATGTTGCCGACGATGCCCAGCCGGTTCTGCGACGCGAACGGCACGGCCGCGATAGCCGTGTTCAGGCGCAGCATCTCCGACGGCGTGACCGTCGCGAGCTGGTTCACGCCCTTGATGCCGGTCAGGAACGTCGTGACGAGGTCGTTGCGCGGGATGTTGGTCGGCGAGACGCCGGGCGCGCCGAGGTAGGTCTCGAGCAGCTTCGGATACGACGGGTTGGTGACGTAGGTCGCGAACTGCGCGTCGCCGCTGGGCTTGGAGCTGTTGAACAGGTCCTTGTCCTTCATGCCGATGATCAGTTCGTTGACCAGCGGCATGCCCAGGCGCGACACCTGCGTCCACGCGCCGCCGACGCGGTCGGTGGTCTGGTAGCCGGGCTTCGGGGTCGGGTCGAGCACACGCGTCTGGCGCAGCGAGGCCGTCGTCCAGCCGCCGATGACCGGGTTCGTGCTGGTCGCGCCGAGGCAGGTCGCCGGCACTTCCAGTTCGAGCGCCGTGACGTTCTTGTAGTACAGCGAGCCGCGCGGCGTCGCGTTGTAGTCGGCGGCGTTGGTCAGCACCGTGACGGGCGCGTCGACCATGTCGAAGATCACGCCGAGATTCACCGCGAATGGATCCTGGCGCGCGCCGACGAAGACCTTGCCGGGTGTCGCGCAACCGGGGATCGTGATCGGGTAGATGTGCGCAGCCGCGTACGTCGGGTAGTCGGCGATCGTCTTCTCGCCGATGTTGTCGACCGGCTTGTCGAAGGTGGCCGAGCCGGTGGTCGCGTTGACGATGGGCGCCGGCGTGCCGGTGCGGCGGTCGCCGGTGACCAGCGTCAGCGTGTAGGTCTCGTTGACCTGCAGGTGCGGGTCGTGCGGGACGCTGACGGCGCCGTTCTGCAGGGGCGCCTGGTCGACGGCGGTGCCGCCGACGGTCTGGTTCAACGCGTTGAAGTTGTTCTGGAAGCGGAACTGGAACGTCAGGTGCTCGTGCGCGTCGCCGACGTTGTCGATGTGGATCTCGTACAGCGCGTTGGCGTCCATCGCGTGGAAGTTCGGGCCGTCGAAGCCGTCCTGCATCGGCTGGTAGTTGGCCACCAGCGTGACGAAGCCCGAACGGCCCGTCTCGTAGCTGTTGAACATGTAGAAGTCGGACGCGTCGACCTTCGGCGACGTCGTGATGAACGGCGCCTCGCGATGGCTCGAGGCGAACGCGCTGCCGGCGATGGCGAGCAGGGCGGCGGCCACGATGGGCGTGGCGCGCAGCGGATGGGGGCTAACGGATCGCATGTCGTCTCTCCTGGTGCTTGTGATGAAGACCGTGTTGCTGAGCACCGTGGTCGAGTCGTCGGAGGCGATCTCGAAAGCGCGTGCTGGCAGGAGTCGTTACGTCGCGTGAAATGCTTCCGGATGCAAAGCACTCGTTAACCGTTCGCGAGGCGTTGGCATGCATCCGTTTGCCGCAGGCCCACGTAGCCGGCGAATTCGCGCTGTGTGGAGTTCTCGATGGCATCCGCACGGCGACAGTCCCGCGACGGACGTTTCGGCGTGACGTATTCGAGGAGTCGCGCCCGAACGCTCCGGGGAGGCGTGCACAACGCAGCGGGGAATCGCTAGGATCGCTTCCAGATCTCCCGACTTCTCGCACTCGCTGCTCTGCCTCACGGCAACAGCGCCTGGCAGCCTCCAAGCTGCTTGTCCACACCCGGCAGGCCCGGCGTGATGGCGTGCCGGTCGGGACGTGCGACCGCGCGTCCCGATTGCCTTGCCCTCGATGCCGCCTGTCGATCCATCAAGCTAAGGATCGACCTTGTCATCGCATCGCCGCACCGCTTCGACGTCCCGCCTCGCCACGCTGCTGTCCTGCCTCGCCGCGGCCGCATTGACCGCCTGCGGAGGCGGCGCCGAGACGGAATCGACGCAGGCCACGGTCGAGTCGACGACGACGCCGCCCGCGGCGACGGCCACCGCGTTCGCCGGCGTCGAGGTGCTGCCAACGTTCCACATGGCGCCCGCGCAGCTCGACGAGCCCGCCGACATCGACACCGACGGCAGCAGCGCCTCCGCCAGCCAGGCGCCGAAGCGCTTCATGATCGACGCGTCCGTCGCCGGCCTGTCGACCGCGCGCCTGACGCCCGATCGCCTCGCCGACGCGTTGCGCGCGCGCGTGGCCTCGGCCAGCGGCGCGAAGCCGGCGGCCACCGCCATCACCGCGGCCGTCTACACGCCGGCGCAGATTCGCGCGGCGTACGGCCTGACGACGCTGCCCGCGTCGATGGCCTCGCTGTCGGCCGCCGACGCCGCGAACTTCGGCGCCGGCCAGACGATCTACCTCGTCGACGCGTACGACCACCCGAACGCGGCCGCCGACCTGGCGACGTTCTCGACCAAGTTCGGCCTGCCCGCGTGCGCCAGCGTCGCGCTGGCGTCGACGTCGGCGCTGCCGTTGTCCAAGGCGCCGTCGACCTGCACGTTCTCGGTGGCCTACACCGACAGCAGCGCCAGGCTGCTGGCCGCCGCGCCGGCCTACAACGCCGACTGGATCGCCGAGATCGCGCTCGACGTGCAGTGGGCGCACGCGATCGCGCCGCTCGCGCGCATCGTGCTGATCGAGGTGGCCGACTCCAACAGCAACAGCCTGCTCGGTGGCATCGCGCTGGCCAACAAGATGGGCGCGGGCGTGGTCTCGATGAGCTTCGGCGCGCCGGAGGGCAGCTGGGTCAACGGCAGCGATGCGTCGTTCACGGCGGCGGGCATGACCTACGTCGCGGCCGCCGGCGACGGCGGTTCGCAAGTGCTGTGGCCGGCGGTGTCGCCGGGCGTGCTGGCCGTCGGCGGCACGAGCCTCGTCTGGAACGGCAGCGGCACGCGCTACGAGGCGGCCTGGAGCAGCTCGGGCGGCGGCGTCAGCGCCTACGAGCCGTTGCCGACGTGGCAGGCTGGCGTCGTCGTGCCGGGCGTGGGCGCCGCGAAGATGCGCACCGTCTCCGACGTCGCCTTCAACGCGAACCCGAACACGGGCCAGTACGTCGCGCTGACCGCCAAGGGCGCGTCCACGACGGCCTGGAACGCCTACGGCGGCACCAGCATCGGCACGCCGCAATGGGCCGGTCTGGCGGCCATCGCCAACGCGCGCCGCGTCGCCGCGTCGAAGGCGGTGCTGGGCGACTTCCACAACGCGCTGTACAAGACCATCGCCGGCTCGGCCTCCAACTACGCCGCGGCGTTCGCCGACATCGTGGACGGCAGCGACGGCAGCTGCGCGAGCTGCGTGGCCGCCAAGGGCTACGACACCATCACCGGCTGGGGCACGCCCAACGCGGCGTCGCTGCTGAGCCTGCTGGTCGCCGACACGACCACCACCACGCCGACGCCCGTCGCCGTGGCGCCCATCGTCCCCGGCGGTTCGTTCTCCGCGCAGACCGGCACGGCGTTCTCGGGCTCGCTGGGCATCACCGCGCCGTCGGGCGTGACGACCAGCTACGCGCTCTCGGGCGCGCCGAACGGCCTGACGGTCAACTCGGGCGGCGTCGTCAACTGGACGTCGCCCGTCGCCGGCACGTACACATTCACTGCGACCGCGTCGACCAGCGCGGGCAAGTCGGCCAGCGGCAAGTACACGCTGTCCGTCGTCAAGGTCAACCATGCGCCGACGCTGGCCTCGGCCACGATCACGCTCAAAGCCAACGCCGCGCTGAAGGTGACGCTGGCTGGCGTGGACATCGACGGCGACAGCATGACGTACACGATGACCGGCGCGCCGAGCGGCATGACGCTCAGCAGCGCGGGCGTGCTGGCCTGGAGCAAGGCCGTCAAGGGCACGTATGCGCTGAAGGTCACCGTCACGGACTCGCACGGTCTGGCCGGTGCGGTCGCGACGATCACGGTCGATGTGACCGCTTGAGCGTCACGAGGCCAGCAGCGCGGCGCCCAGCGCCTCGGCCACTTCGATGCCGTCGACGCCGGCCGACATGATGCCGCCGGCGTAGCCCGCGCCCTCGCCGGCCGGGTAGAGGCCGCGCACGTTGAGGCTCTGGTAGTCCTTGCCGCGCGGGATGCGCAGCGGCGACGACGTGCGCGTCTCGACGCCGGTCAGCACGGCGTCGGGCAGCGAGAAGCCCTTGACCTGGCGCTCGAAGGCCGGCAGCGCCTCGCGGATCGCGTCGAGCGCGTATTCGGGCAGGCTGCCGCGGCCCTTTTCCTGCAGGTCGGTCAGGTGCACGCCGGGCTTGTACGAGGGTTGCACGTCGCCGAACGCGCTCGAACGCTGGCGCTTGACGAAGTCGCCGACGAGGGCGCCCGGCGCCAGGTAGCCGCCGCCGCCGAGCTCGTAGGCGCGCGATTCCCAGAAGCGCTGGAACGCGATGCCGTCGAGCGGATTGACGGCGCTGCCGGTCCTGCCGTCCTGGCGATAGTCCTCGGGCGAGATGCCCACGACGATGCCGGCGTTGGCGTTGCGCTCGTTGCGCGAGTACTGGCTCATGCCGTTGGTGACGACGCGATTTTCCTCGGAGGTCGCCGCGACGACCGTGCCGCCCGGGCACATGCAGAAGCTGTAGACCGAGCGGCCGTTGCTCGCGTGGTGCACCAGCTTGTAGTCGGCCGCGCCCAGGATCTCGTTGCCCGCGTTGGGCCCGAAGCGCGCACGGTCGATCAGGCCTTGCGGGTGCTCGATGCGGTAGCCGATCGAAAACGGCTTGGCGTCCATGCGCACCCCGCGCTCGTGCAGCATCGCAAAGGTGTCGCGCGCGCTGTGGCCCAGCGCGAGCACGACGTGGTCGCTGCGCAGTTCCTCGCCCGAGGCGAGCGTCAGGCCGCGGATCTGCTTCTGCTCGCCCTTGCCCTCGATCAGGACGTCGACGACGCGCTGCTCGAAGCGGATCTCGCCGCCGAGGGCGACGATGTCGGCCCGCATCTTCTCCACCATGCCGACGAGGCGGAAGGTGCCGATGTGCGGCTTGGCGACATAGAGGATCTCGTCGGGCGCGCCGGCCTTGACGAACTCGGCGAGCACCTTGCGCGTGAGGTGGCGCGGGTCGCTGATCTGGCTCCACAGCTTGCCGTCCGAGAACGTGCCGGCGCCGCCTTCGCCAAACTGCACGTTCGACTCCGGATCGAGCTTGCCCTGGCGCCACAGGCCCCAGGTGTCCTTGGTGCGCTGGCGCACTTCCTTGCCGCGTTCGAGCACGATCGGGCGCAGGCCCATCTGCGCGAGGATCAGCGCCGCGAAGATGCCGCACGGGCCGAAGCCGACGACGATGGGCCGCTTCGCGGCGTCGAAGAATCGGTCGGTGGCGTGGCCGACGAACTTGTAGCGGGTGTCGGGCGTCACGCGCACGTGCGGGTCGCCCGCGAAGCGCGCGAGCACGGCCGATTCGTCGACCGCGAGTTCGCAGTCGACGGTGTAGATCAGCACGATGGCCGTCTTCTTGCGCGCGTCGTAGCTGCGCTTGAAGACGGTGAACTCAGTCAGGTCCGTATCACGCACGCCCAGGCGCGCCGCGATCGCCGGGCGCAGGGAGTCCTCGGCATGATCGAGCGGCAGGCGCAGTTCAGTGATGCGAAGCATGGTGCGGCGGAACGAACAAAGGAGCCCGAAGGCTCCTGGTCACGCCGGTGCGGCGAAGCGTGGCATCCGAGCGCAGCGCGAACGCCAGAGGGCGGCCGGCACGAGGCCGGCGACCGATCAGCCTTGGCGAGCGCGCTTGCCCGGGTTCTTCTTGCTGCGGGTGTGGGCGCCGCGCTCGAGGCTGCGCTTCTGGCCCTTGCCGGTGGTGGCGGTGACGCCGATCGGCAGCGCCGGACGCGGGGTGGCCTTGCGGTCGGCTTCGGTAACGATCTTGTTGCCCATGATTGGATCCGGTCTTAAAGCTGTGAGGGGTCGAACCCGGCATTCTCCCACAAACCCAGAAAATGACCAACTCCCGGCCCGGAGCACCTTGCCAGATACGTCCCGTCGGCGGCCCCGCCGCGTCGAAATCCCCTGGTGGCGAGCGCGTACGGCGAGAGCTTTGTAAAGATCGATTACCTTCTGATCGTCAACGGCACGGTCGCGCAGGCCGTTCTAGTGGCAAGCTCGCGCTTCAGCGCCCCTTCAGGTGGCTGAGACAGATGATCCTCCCTCCCGAGCCGAACATAGGAAGACAAATCATGAAGAAGATCCAGCTCGCCGCAGCCGCCCTCGTGGCCATCGCCGCCGGCGCCGCCCAGGCCCAGGTTTCCGTGGGCGTCGGCCTCAACATCAACGTGCCGGGCGTCTACGGCCGCGTCGACATCGGCGCCCCGGGCCCCGCCTTCGTGCCGCCGCCGGTGGTCTACGAGCAGCCCATGATCATCGCGCCGTCGCCGGTCGCGATCCACCAGCGCCCGATCTACCTGTACGTGCCGGACGCCTACCAGCGCGACTGGCGCCACCACTGCGGCGCCTACGGTGCCTGCGGCCAGCCGGTGTTCTTCGTCAAGGAACAGTGGGTGCACGACCGCTACGTGCAGCACTATCCGAACGACCACCGCTTCGACCATTGGCACGGCTATGGCCCGGTGGAGCATCGCGAGGTCGTCGAGCACCATGAGATGGAGCGCGAACACCACGAAGAGCGCCACGACGATCACGACCACGATCACGACCGTCGCTGACCCGCTTCGAGTTGGAACGACGACGGCGCCTCGCGGGCGCCGTTTTCGTCTTCGCGGCGTGTTCAGCGCGTCGTCGCGGGCGCCGATTGGAAGCGCGTGCCGGCGGTGCGCTCCGACACGGTCATCATGGCGGAGGCCATGTCGCGTGGCGCGCCGCGGTCGATGACGGGCAGGTGATGCGCCAGTGCGGTGCCGGGCCGGCGCAGTGCCTGCACGGCTTCCCACGTCGCGGAGCGCGACCAGCCGGCCGCGGCGAGCTGCATGTCCCACAGGCCGACGCCGCCGCCGAGCGCGCGCAGCTCGCGCAGGTGGTCGACGACGCCCGGGCCGATGCCGCCCGAACCCCAGGTGTCGACCCAGGTGGGCATGCCCATCACGATCTGGTCGCGCCGATAGCCGGCCTTGACGCCGTAGTCGAGCTGCCAGCTGTAGCGGAACAGCGTGGCGCCGTTCTCGCAGATCGGCTTGCCCTCGGGCGTGAACGTCGCCTTGCTGCCTTCGTACAGGTCTTCGTAGCCCATGCTGTGGATGGTGGCGACGTCGCCGACCCAGTCGCTCCACCAGCGCATGTTGGGCGCGTTGTCGCACGGGCTGTGGAAGCTGTCGATGGTCAGCAGCTTGCCCTTGGCCTTGAGCGCGGCGGAGAGCTGGTGCACGAAGGCCGCGTACGTGCTGCGATCGGCCGCAAGGTCTCCCTCGCCTTCGAGGTCGAGGTCGACGCCATCGAGCTCCCACTGGTCGACGGCGGCCACCAGCGCCGCGGTGAACTCCTCGGGATGCTCGGCGAACGCGCGGCGCGCCCACTGCCAGTCCCAGCGGTTGACCACCTGCGAGTTGTTGTAGACGGTCAACAGCGGCTGCACGCCGTGGCTGTGTGCCCAGTGCGTCAGCTGCCTGATGCTGGCGGCGTTGACCGGCTTGCCGGTGGCGTCGACCGGCGCGAGGACGACGCCCTTGCCGTCCGCGCTCGGATTCCAGAACTGCAGGCCGATGCGCGTCATCGCCTGGCCGATGGCCGGGGTGGCCACGATCGCCTTGATCGAAGCGTCGACGCCGTAGGCCGGCACCCATCCCATCACTTGCGGGCCGGCGGTTCCCAGGGGTTGAGCATGCACGCCGGCCGCGGCCAGACTGGTGACGATCGTCGGCAGGACCGAGTGCCGGACGAAGGAGACGAACATCGACGTTCCCATTGTTTTGATTGCACCAACGCGGGGCGCAGCGTAGCAGATGTCAGACATCAGCAAGAATCGGGCTCAGTTATAAGGGTTTTCCATTCAGGGTTCTCCAGCGCAGTGTTGCGCAACAGGGCGATGACGGCCACAAGTCACGCAAATACCCGAACAAACCTGCGGGCACGCGGCGGTCGACGAAGATGCTGCAATGCACAAACAGAATTGCCGACGATGTCCGCACCGCGCCTGCTGAACCTCGCGCTGCAAGGCGGCGGCGCGCACGGCGCCTTCACATGGGGCGTGCTCGATGCGTTGCTGGAGGACGGCCGCGTCGCGTTCGACGGCCTCAGCGGCACCAGCGCGGGCGCGATGAACGCGGTGGTGATGGCGCAGGGCTGGATGGACGGCGGCCGCGAGGGCGCGCGTGCCGCGCTGCGCCGCTTCTGGACGACCCTCGGCGACACGATGCCGCCAGGCGTCACGCGCGAGGACATCGACGGCGGCGTGCACCTGGCGCCGATGGTCAAGCTGTGGATGGCCTGGGCGCACTACGTGACGCCGGCGCAGTTCAATCCGCTGGACGTCAATCCGCTGCGCGCGCTGCTGGCCGACCAGGTGGACTTCGAGCGCCTGCGCCGCAACGCGCCGTTCCGCTTGTTCGTCGCCGCGACGCACGCCGATTCGGGGCGCCTGCGGCTGTTCGACGCGCGCGAGCTGAGCATCGACGCGGTGCTGGCCTCGGGCTGCCTGCCGAGCGTGTTCCACGCGCCGCGCATCGACGGCCAGACCTACTGGGACGGCGGCTACGCCGGCAATCCGGCGGTGTTTCCGCTGCTGCGCGGCGGCCGTTCGCTGGACACGCTGCTGGTGCTGCTGTCGCCGCTCGAATGGACGGCCACGCAGCCGACGGACACGGCGCGCCAGCTGCACGCGCGCGTCGCCGAGATCGCGTTCACCGCGGCCTTCCGGCGCGAGATGCAGGGCATCGCGCGCGAACGTGCGGAACGCGCGCCGCGCGGACATCGCGCGTGGCATCGCTGGCTGCCGCGCTCGTGGGGTGGCGATCCGCCCGAGCACCGCTTCCACCTGATCGAGGCCGGCCCGGCGCTCGAACACCTGGCCGGCGAGACGCGGCTGGCCATCAGCGGCAGGTTCTTCGAGACCCTGCACCTGCTGGGCCGCGAGACCGCGGGCCGCTGGCTGGCGCGCCACGCCGACGCGGTGGGCCGGCGCGACAGCGTCGACCTCGCCGCGAAATTTGCCTAGCGGCGCAGCGCCGTGAACGCGCTCATCGCCTCGTTGAGCAGGTTGCCCTCCGGCACCGCGCCGGCCGGCGTCACCGAGTCCACCGCGTGCGGCAGCAGGCCGGCGAGCTGGTTGGTGACGTCCGCGGGCGACAGGCCCAGCTTCGCCGCGACGGCGGCGATGTGCGGCTCGCCGAGCACGGCCTGCACCTGGTCCGGCGTGATCGCGAGGTTCTCGCCATTGCCGATCCACGACGAGACGACATGCCCCAGGCCCTGCTGCTCGAACTGGCCGACGAGGCCCTGCAGGCCACCGCCTTGCGTCATCAGCTGGGACACGACGTCCACCAGTCCGGGATGCACCTGCCCGCCCGGGACGCTGCCCTCCAGCGCGCCCGTGACCTGTCCGACGATCGAATCAAGCAAACCCATGTCGTTCTCCTGAAGTGGAAGGATGCCCGCTGCGACAGCGGCCGAACTCAATGTAGCGCGCGGCATGCGCCTTGCGTGTGACGATCCGTCGTGTCTGCCCGATGAACTCGACGGCGCGGTGCTCGTTCACGCGCGTGTTGTCGAGCAGGGACGCCGGCGCGCATTTCTTCCGCATCGATCTGGGGGTCGGAACGGCGCTATTTCCACTGGAACTTTGGCGTCGCGCGCGCTCCAATGGAGGCTCGGTATCGGAAGATATCAAGGACTGCTTTTGCCTCACGGCACCCGCCTCATGACCGCCTTCAAGAAGCTCCTCAAGCGCGTTCGCGCCAACTCCCGTGTCCCCGTCGCCGTGCTGTCGGTGCTGCTGGTCGTCGGCGGCTTCGCGCTGCTGACGCAGGAAGCCGCGCGCGAGACGGACGCACGCAAGAGCCCGGAGATGCTGCAGTTCGAGAGGACGCCGGACGCGTGGCTCTCCAACCAGCGCAACGTCTCCGAGCTCATCAAGTCGGTCGACGGCGGCCAGGTCGCCACGGTCGCGCTGGCCAACGGCCACCCCGGCCTGGTGCTCTACACGCTCAAGAACGGCGCGAAGGCCAGCGTCGCGGTGCCGGGCTGCACCGTGCTGGGCTGCGCGGGCACCGCGATCGACAAGCTTTCCGAACGCGCCGCGGCGCAAGGCTTCGCACTGGTGGGCGTGGACGTCGACCCGCGCACGAAGAGCCAGCACCTGCTGGATCTCGTGGGCGCGATCGTCTCGCCGCTGATCATCATCGCGACGATGGGCATCGGCTTCTTCGTGCTGATGCGCCTGCAGACCGGTGCGGGCGGCTCGGCGTCGACGCTGTCGGAGCGCCCGGAGATCAAGTTCGACGACGCGATCGGCAACGACGAGGCCAAGGCCGCGCTCAATCGCGTCAAGGCCTTCATGCACGACCCGTCGTCGTACGTGAAGCTGGGCGCCGCGGCGCCGCGCGGCGTGCTGCTGGTCGGGCCGCCGGGCACCGGCAAGACGCTGCTCGCCAAGGCGCTGGCCGGCGAGAGCAAGGCCAACTTCATCGCCGTCGACGGCTCGTACTTCACCGCCACGTTCTACGGCGCGGGCGTCGCCAAGGTCAAGGCGCTGTTCAAGCTGGCGCGCAAGAACGCGCCGTGCGTGCTGTTCATCGACGAGGTCGACGGCATCGGCAAGCGGTCGCGCGGCAACGAAGGCGGCGGCGCGGAGTCGGAGATGAACCGCATCATCAACCGCGTGCTGGTGGAGATGGACGGCTTCGAGCCGATGGACAACGTCGTCGTCGTCGCCGCCACCAACCACGAGAACAACATCGACGAGGCGATGCGCCGCCCCGGCCGCTTCGACATGCTGGTGCGCCTGGCCAAGCCCACGCTGCCCGAGCGCGCGAAGCTGTTCGCCCTGTACCTGAACAAGGTCACCGCCGACGGCTCGGCCGACACCGCCGCGCTGGCGCGCATGACGCCGGGCCTGACGCCGGCCGACATCGCCAACATCGTCAACAAGGCCGCCTCGACCGCCGCCGAGAAGGGCGCCGCGAGCGTCACCTCCGACCACGTGCTGCGCGCCATCGAGACGCAGCTGCTGGGCGGCGAGATCTCGCCGGTCAAGGATCTGCTGACCGAAGGCACGCGCGTGCGCCTCGCGTACCACGAGGCCGGCCACGCGATGATCGGCCACTGGACGGGCGCGGGCCTCGTCGAGCGCGTCACGATCGAGCCGCGCGGCCAGGCGCTGGGCGTCACCTACATGACGCGCGGCACCGAGGATCCGCTCTACAAGCAGAACGAGCTGGTGAGCCGGCTCGCGATGATGCTGGGCGGCCGCGAAGCGGAGTTGCTGGTGCTGGACAGCGTGTCCAGCGGCGCCTCCGACGACCTCAAGCGCGCGTCCGAACTGGCCATCGAGATGGTGGGCTCGCTCGGCTTCTCGGAGACGTTCGGCCTGCTGAGCGTCGGCGGCATCCCGAAGGAACTGCTGGGCCCGGACATCCAGGCCGCCGTGCTGCGCGAGGCGCGCGTGCTGCTCGAACAGGCGCAGGCGACGTGCCGCACGCTGCTGACGGCCCAGCGCGCCCGCCTCGACGCGATGGCGCAGGCGCTGCTCACCTGCGAGGTGCTGCAGGGCGCCGAGCTGAAGGAGATGCTGGGCGAGGTCGGCCGCGAGCCCGTCGCCGACGTCGCGACCATCGGCCGCGACCAGGCGCTGGCGCTGGCCTTCACTCGACGCGTTTGATCGCCGGCCTGGGCGCCGCCTTCGCGACGCTGCGAACCGGCGGACGCGCCCATGTCGGAGGCGCCATCGTGCGCTTGACGCCGCACGACCAGTGCTTGACCACCAGCGTGATGAAGCGGCCGTCGTAGTCGGCCCGGCAGAAATCGGTGTCGTCGGCCAGCTTGCGCGCCACGGTGGCCGTGGTGTTGCCGTACGCGCAGGTCATCCAGTAGCCGCCCGCGCGGTGCGGCAGGTCCCAGCTGTCGTGCAAGCCGGCCTGGCCCTTGTATTCCTGCGTCGGCACGATCAGCGTGCTGTCGGCGGGCGGCCCGGGATAGAACGCCACGCGCAGGAACGGATAGCTGCCCTGCTGGTCGAGTGGCGTCCAGCCGGCCACCGGCTCCGACACCGTCTGCCTGACCGCCAACTGCGCGGGGCAGGCGTCGACCAGCGGCTGCGACGGTGCGGCCGAGGACGCTGCGGATGCGGCCGATGCGACGGTCGTGGCCGACGTTGCCGCGCGCGGGGCGACGGCCACGGGCGCGGGCGTCGCGGCGATGGCAACGAGGCTGGCCATCGCCGTGGCGGCCAGCGCGGTCGATGAGCGGATTGCGGCGTGTCTCATGCGTGTCGGCGGCGGGTCGCCGCTGGTGTGCGAGCCCGCAGTCTAGGGCCTGTTTCACGATCCGCAGGCCGGCGGCGCCGTCGCGTCGGCGGGCTCGTCATGCGGGGGCGCTACCATTGCTCTCGGCAACCAGGTGGATCCGGGTTGTCGCTTTTCCAGGGCTTCCTGCTTCCGGCCGATGAAACTCGAAGACGACGACTATCCCCCCGAGAAGCTCGCGGCGCTGCGCACCGTGCGCAAGCTCGTCGAATTCTGGAACATCAGCCCGCAGGAACTGCGCGGCCCGCTGCCGCCGGCACCGCCCGCGCCGGCGCCCGGCACGCTGCCGATCCGCTATCGCCATCCGGTCAGCGGCGAGACCTGGGACGGCCAGGGCGAGCACCCGGCCTGGCTGCGCGACGCCTTGCTGAAGCAGGGCTACACGGTCGACGAACTCAGGCGCGCGGTGACGCAGCCCGCGGGCGACGACGGCGCCTGATCACACCGCCGGCGGCTCGCCGTTGGCCAGCCACGCGGCCGCCACCAGTGCGGCCAGCAGCACGACGGCCTCGACGCGCAGCACGCGCGCGAAGCGCGGCAGCGACTCCGGCAACGACGGCATCACGGCCAGGCGATTGAAGCCGCCGAGCGCGACCGCGAGGGCCACCAGCGCCAGCTTCGCGTCCAGCATCACGCCCCACGACAATGCGCCCGCCACCGGTGCCAGCGGCGCGAGCGATCCGCCGAGGCCGTGCCAGGCGATCGCGGCGCCCGTCAGCGCCACGCCCGCCAGCGCCGCCGTGGCCAGCGTCGACAGCCGCGTGGCGTAGCGCGCGCCATCGAGGGCGTCCGGCGCGCCGCGCAGCACCGTCCAGGCCGCGGCGAACACGCCGCCGGCCCACAGGCCCGTCGCGAGCTCGTGCACGGCCACCGCGGGCACCAGCCAGCCGAAGCCGTTCGCGCCGGCGTGGCCGGCGCTCGCATGCGCGACGGCCACCGTCACGAGCATCAGCGCCAACGTCTGCCGAGGCAGGCGTCGATAGCGGAACGCCCCGGCCAGCGCGAGCGCCGCGAGCAGCGCCAGCGTGGCGACCGCCCAGGCGCGTCCGAACGCCGTGTCGGCGACGATGCCGCCGACGGCCGCGAGCGCGGCGACGGGCGGCAGCTCGGTCAGCGCGATCGCCTGCAGCGCCATCCACGCGAGGCTCGCGGCCAGCGCGACGAAGCCCGCGCCGGCGAACAGGCCGCGGCAACGGCGCGCGCGCCGCGCGGACCAGTCGGACGAGCCGTCCTGCAACAGCACCGGCGTCGCCAGCGCGCCGACCATCGCCGCGAAGCCGATGTCGAACATCGCGCTGGACGCAGTGCGCAATGCGGCGAGCGTGGCGTCCTCCATGGCGTTGGCGCGTGGCGCTTACTTGGAGATCGTGAACGAGAAGTCGCCGTGCGTCTTGTGGCCGTCGCTGCCCACGGCCGTCCAGACGGTGCGGTAGGTGCCGGGCTTGAGCACCGGCACCGCGGCGACGATCGCGTTCGGATTGGTCTTGTCGGCCGCGGGACGATCGGCGTCGAAGTTCTTGCCGTCGGTGCTCCGGAGCTTGATGCGGCAATAGCGCGCCTCGACATGCTCGTTGAAGGTGATGTGGATCTCCGAGGGCGAGGCCGCCAGCACCTGATCCTTGGCGGGAAACGAGTCGACCATCGAGGCGTGCGCGATGGCCAGCGGGCTGAGCGTGGCGGCGAGGGTTGCGAGCGCGATGCGCAGTGAGTGGTTCATGGATGCCTCCTGGATGCTTGTTGTTGGACAGGGCGTTGGACAGCGCGATCGCCCTCAGTGTTCCATGCGCATGCCACCCATGTCCGGCTTCTTCGCCTGCACCTCGACATCGTTCACGGGATTGTGGGCAGCGTGCGACGCGGCAGCGGGCGGCTCGCCGCCCCATTCGTACGCCGTCGTGCCGGGCGGGTGCCTGAACCAGCCCGGATCGCGGTAGTCGCCGGCCGGTTGGTCGCGCCGCACCTTGACGACGCTGAACATGCCGCCCATCTCGAGCGATCCGTAGGGCCCGTCGCCGCCCATCATCGGCGCGGTGTTGGGCGGGCCCGGCATCATCGCCATGTCCGTCATGTCGCCCATGCCGTTGGCGCCCATGGCCATGTAGCCGGGCACCAGTGCGCGGATGCGGTCGACGACGTCCTGCTGGTCGACGCCGATCATGTTGGGCTGGTCGTGGCCCATCGCGTTCATCGTGTGGTGCGCCTTGTGGCAATGCAGCGACCAGTCGCCCTCGGCATCGGCGACGAACTCCAGCTGCCGCATCTGGCCGACCGCGATGTCGACCGTCACCTCGGGCCAGCGCGAGGCCGGCGGCGTCGGACCGCCGTCGGTGCCGGTGACCTGCATCTCGTGGCCGTGCAGGTGGATCGGGTGGTTGGTCATCGACAGGTTGCCGACGCGGATGCGCACGCGCTCGTGCCGGCGCGCGACCAGCGGCGCGATGCCCGGGAAGACGCGGCTGTTCCACGACCACAGGTTGAAGTCGGTCATCGTCGACGTCTTGGGCACGCTGGCGCCGGGCGTGACGTCGTACGAGTTGAGCAGGAACACGTAGTCGCGATCGACCGCAGCGATCGCCGGCGAAGGCACGCGCGGATGCGTCACCCAGAAGCCCATCATGCCCATCGCCATCTGCACCATCTCGTCGGCGTGCGGGTGGTACATGAAGGTGCCGGCGCGGCGCGCGACGAACTCGTAGACGAAGGTCTTGCCCGGGGCGATGGCCGGCTGCGTGAGGCCGGTGACGCCGTCCATGCCGTTGGGCAGGCGCTGGCCGTGCCAGTGCATCGACGTGCGCTCGGGCAGCCGGTTGGTGACGAACAGCCGCAGCTTGTCGCCCTCGACGACCTCGATCGTCGGCCCCGGCGACTGGCCGTTGTAGCCCCACAGATGCGCCGTGAAGCCGGGCGCCATCTCGCGCACGACCGGCTCGGCGACGAGATGGAATTCCTTGACGCCATTGTTCATGCGCCAGGGCAGCGTCCAGCCGTTGAGCGTGACGACCGGGTTGTAGTGCGGCCCGGTGTCCGGCGTCAGCGGCGGCGCGGTGTCGGCGCTGTCGTGCGATGCCAGCTCGGGCAGGCCGGCGAGCGCGGCACGAGAGACGGCGGTTGCGGCCAGCGTGACGCCGGCGGAGCGCAGCAGGAAGCCGCGGCGGTTGGCGGCAGTCATCGCGCCTCCGTGATGTCGCTGATGTCGGTCGACAGGCCCAGGCTCGCGGCCTGGAACGTGGCGTCGGCGAGCCAGAAGTCGCGCTGCGCGGCGATCGCCTGTTGCACGCTGCGGGCCTGCTCGCGCGCGTCGGCGAGCAGGTCGAACGTGCTCGCGAGCATGCCGTTGTAGCGCAGCAGGTTCTCGCCGACGATGGCGGCTTGCAGCGGGACGAGGCGGTCGCGGAACTGCAGCGCGAGCGCATGGGCGTCGCGCCGGTCGCCGTCGGCCAAGCGCAGTTGCGAGGCCGCATCGACCGCAAGCGCGGCGGCGCGGGCGAGCGCCGCGTCGTAGCGCGCGTTGGCGGCGGCGCGGGTCGGGTCGCCGGCGTCGAACAGCGGTAGGGGCGCCGACAGCGTGGCCCCGTGCTCACGCGGCTGGCCGGTCTGGTCGCGCCGCTCGGCGCCCACGTCCAGCCCGTTGATCGTGCCCGTCACGCGTGCCAGGCCTTGTGCGCGCGCGAGCTCGTCGAGACGGGCACGAGCCAGGCGCAGGTCCAGACGTCGATCGAGCGCGGACTGCTGCGCCGCGATGTCGGACGGCAGCGCCGCGGGCAGATCGGGCAGATGCTCGGGCAGCGTCAGCGCGGCGGCCTCGTTCGTGTCGAGGCCGAGCGTGCGCACGAGCTGCTCGCGCGCGCCGCGTCGCGCGCGCTGCGCCTGCGCGAGGTCGACCAGCGCGCCCGCAAGAAAGGCCTCCTCGCGGGCGCGCTGCAGCGCGCTGAAGTTGCCGGCGGCCTCCATGCGGCGCGCCAGTTCGCCCGCGGCCTCCGCGGTGTCGCGCACCTGCAGGGCATAGCGCAACGATTGCTCCGCCGCGACCGCGTCCACCCACGCGACACGCGCCGCATCGGCCGCGCGCAGCACGTCGATGGCCAACTGCAGCCGCAGGCGCCGCTGCGCGTCGTCGGCTTGAGCGATGCGTGCGGGCAGCAACAGGACGTCCAGCAAGGACACGCTCAACGCGCGCGTCAGCTCGATCTGGTTGCCCGCGCCGCCGCTGGCGAGCCGCTCGAACGCGAACACGGGATTGGGCAGCCGCGCCGACTGCGTGGCGTCGGCCGAGGCCGCGGCGCGGTCGAACAGCAGCGCCTGCAGCGCGGGGCTGTGCGACAGCGCGACGCGCACGGCGTCGTCCCCGGACAGCGGCTGGCGCAAGGCGCGGGCGACGTCGTCGCGGGCCTGCTCGCGTGCGGCGTCCGTCGTGAGCCACGCGAAGTCGGAGCCGCCGCGCGCGGTCACCTCGGCGTGGGCCGCGGCGATGTTGTCGGCCATCTTCGTCGCGGCACAGCCGGCCAGCAGCGCGAGCGCGGCCAACGCCGCGAGGGCGGCGGGTCGTTGTCGGATCATGGAAATCCTCGTCCTGGATGCGGTCCCGCGCGCAGCGGCGCGGGCACTCGCGTCACGCGCGTGCGCGCGACGCGGTCTGGTCGTTCACGCGAGGAAGGGCCGGGGCGGGCGGTCGGTGCCGCCGGTGAGGAACAGCGGCGATTCGGCATCGGCGGCGCTGCGAGGAAGAGCGGCCCAGCGCGTGGCGACCGGCGCGACGGACAGCATCGCCTGCTGCGTCACGATCGGACCGCAGCACGCGCCGCAGCCGCCGCCCTTGGCTATCGAGTGACTGCCATGACACGGCATCGCGTCGGCGTCCATCGTCGTGCCGTCCGGCATCGTCATCGTGTGCGACGGCGTGCTGGCGTGCGCCGGCATGGCGGTCGCCGCCGCCGCGCCCTGGATGGGCAGCGCCAGCGCGATGAGCCAGAGCGTCAGCAGCCGCAGGAAACGTCGCATGCCGCCAGTCTATCAATGCGAAGAGGGCGACCCGTGGACCCTGTCGATCAACGCCGCGTCCCACGCGTGCACCGTCGTCGACTGCTCGCCCAGGCCGGAAATGCCCAGCCGCATCGTGTCGCCCGGCTTGAGGAATCGCTGGCGGCCCATGCCGACGCCCGCCGGCGTACCGGTGGCGATCAGGTCGCCCGGCTCCAGCCTCATGAAGCGGCTGACGTAGCTCACCAGCTGCGCGACGCCGAACACCATGTCGGACGTCTTGCCGTCCTGCATGCGCTCGTCGCTGACCTCAAGCCACAGCGCGAGCTTCTGCGGGTCGGGCACCTCGTCGGCCGTGACCAGCCACGGGCCGACCGGGCCGAAGGTGTCGCAGCACTTGCCCTTGTCCCAGGTGCCACCGCGCTCCAGCTGGAACGCGCGTTCGGAGACGTCGTTGACGACGCAGTAGCCGGCCACGTGCGACAGCGCGTCGGCCTCCGAGACGTAGCGCGCGCGGGTGCCGATCACGACACCGAGCTCGACCTCCCAGTCGCCCTTGACGGAACCCTGCGGCAGGACGACCGGGTCGTTCGGACCGGTCAGCGTGTTGGCCGTCTTCATGAACAGGATCGGCTCGGTGGGCAGCGCCATCTTCGCCTCGGCCGCGTGATCCTTGTAGTTGAGGCCGACGCAGACGAACTTCGACATGCCGTGCCAGGGCACCGACAGCCGCGTGCCCGGCGCGATGACGGGCAGCGTCCAGGTCTCGACCGAGCGCAGGCGGTCCAGGCGGGACGGCACGAGATCGGCGGCGCAGATGTCGCCGATCTGCGCGCTCAGGTCACGCATCACGCCTTCGTGGTCGACCAGCCCGGGCCGTTCGTGCCCCCGCGGGCCGTAGCGAAACAGTTTCATGCGAGTCCTTTGGACTTTGGAGCTTGCGACGATGATGCCATCGCGTCGCCAACCCGAAGGGTCTGCGGGCTTCTCTCGCGGCAGCTCAGCAGCGCCGAGAGCCGGTCCGGATGGGCGTTGGCCCGTCGGCGCACCGCGTCGGCGCCTATCGGCCGTTTCGGGCGATTTCCGCCTGTCGGTCGGCAATCCGCGGGAAATCGGGCTCTTTTCCGCGCTTGGCGCATGGAAGTCGGAATCAAGATATCCCGACTGGACATGCCCGTCCGCGCCGCCGTCGTTCCCCAGCCGAAAGTCCGCCCATGAATTCCCTGCCGACCCCGACCGTCAGCCTCGTCAACCGCCTCGCCGTCACCGGCGTCGTGGCCGTCCTCGTCAGCGCGGGCGTACTCGGCACGGTCGCGACGATGCTCGCGCGCCAGTCGCTGCAGACGCAGGCGCAGGAGAAACTGGCGGTGGTCGGCGACGCCGCCTCGATGCGCATCGGCGAATGGGTGGCCGGCAACCTGCGCACCGGCGCCAGCGTGACCGCGGCCGCCGCGCCGGACGCGATCACCAAGGCGATGGGCGAGCCCACGCACGCGGGTTTCGCGAAGAAGCGCCGCCTGCCGCTGGCGACCGCGGCAACGCAGGGCGTGGACTTCATCTCGATCGCGATGAAGACGCCCACCCGCGCCGGCCCGGCCAAGGACGACCCCAAGCCCGACGCGGCCGCCGCCGCGGCGATGGCCGCGATGGCGGCCCTGACCCACGCGGCACCCGCGCCGGCTCCGGCGCCTGCCGCGGCACCCGCCCCGGCCACCAACGGTGGCGCCGCCGCGGCCGCGGCCGCCGCGATGGCCGCCATCAACAAGAAGCCGGCCGCGCCGGCGCCGTCTCCCGCGCCTGCGCCCGCGAAGGTCGAGGCCGTCGCGAAGGCCACGCCGGCGCCCGCGCCCGCCGCCGAGGCGGCTTCCGCGCCGTCCGATGCGGCCTCCGCGCCGGCAGCCGCGCCCGACGACCAGGCCCTGCGCACCGCGCTCGCCCAGGCGATGGCCAGCGGCGACTTCCGCACCATCTACATGGGCTACGACGCCGACAAGCGCTTCGTGCAGGTGCCGCCACAGAAGATGCCCGATGGCTACGATCCGACCAGCCGCCCCTGGTACAAGGCCGCGGTCGCGAGCGGCAAGCCGACCGTCACGGAGCCCTACCGGAACGCATCGTCCAACGAGATGACCGTCACCTTCGCGGCTCCCGTCATGGCCGACGGCAAGCTGGTCGGCGTGATCGGCGCCAACAAGCCGCTGGACGAGGTCGCCAAGATCGTCAACGCCGTCAAGCCCAGCGAGAACTCGTACACGTTCGTCCTCGACAAGCAGGGCCGCGTCCTGATCCATCCGAACGCCGACCTCGCGCTGAAGTCCCTGGGCGAAGCCCAGCCGGGCATGGCGGCGGTCGCGTCCGCGGCCGACAACGCGATCGTCGACGCCAACGACGGCACGCGCGACCTGCTGGTGCGCGCCGAGGCGATCCCCGGCACCGACTGGCGCCTCGCCGTCGCCTACGACAAGTCGGCCGCGATGGCCGGCCTGGGCACGCTGATGACGTCGATCGGCGTCGCGGCGCTGCTGGTCGTCGTCGTGGCCGGCCTGATCTTCACGACCGTGCTGCGCAGCTGGTTCGAGCCGCTGCGCAAGGTGCGCAACGCGATGGTCGCGGTGGCCAGCGGCAGCGGCGACCTGACGACGCGCATCGCCGTCACGCACAACGACGAGGTGGGCCAGATCGCCCGCGCGTTCAACGACTTCACCGAGTCGCTGCGCGGCATCATCCACGAGGTCAAGCAGGCCAGCTCGGAAGTCAAGACGGCGGCGCAGGAGATCGCCACCGGCAACGCCGACCTGTCGTCGCGCACCGAGAGCCAGGCCAGCTCGATCCAGCAGTCGGCCAGCTCGATCCAGCAACTGCATTCGTCGACGATGGCCAACGCCGAGTCGGCGCGCGAGGCCAACCGCATCGCGCAGGAGGCAGCCACGCTGGCGGCCGAGGGCGGTACCAAGGTCAGCGAGGTGATCGAGACCATGGGCGGCATCACGGCGTCGAGCAAGCGCATCGGCGAGATCATCGGCGTGATCGACTCGATCGCGTTCCAGACCAACATCCTGGCGCTGAACGCCGCCGTCGAGGCGGCCCGTGCGGGCGAGCAGGGCCGCGGCTTCGCGGTGGTCGCGAGCGAAGTGCGCACGCTGGCGCAGCGCAGCAGCGAGGCCGCGCGCGACATCCGCCAGCTGATCCAGAAGTCCACCGAGGACGTCGAGACGGGCGCCCACCGCGTCGACGATGCCGGCCGCACGATCTCGCAGGTCGTCGAGTCGGTGCGCTCGGTCAGCGCGCTGATGGCCCGCATCGTCGAGGCCACGCAGCAGCAGACCGGCGGCATCGGCGAGGTCAACAACGCGGTCAACCAGATCGACCAGATGACGTCGCAGAACGCGGCGCTGGTGGAAGAGGCCTCGGCGGCGGCGACCTCGCTGAGCGACCAGTCGTCGCGGCTGGTGGAGGCGGTGGGGCGGTTCCGCACGTCGCACTGATCTGGCGGGCGTGCCAAATCCTTCCGGAATGTGGACATCGGCGCATGGCGCCGCCTTCCCTCCGGCGCTAGTCTTGTCATGCCGCCAGCCAGGTTGTCTTCCATGTCCAAGCCCATGCCCATCACCGATCTCGAATCCGAAGCGATGAAGCTCTCGCGCGACGATCGAGTGCGGCTTGCAGACCGCTTGCTCGCGAGCGTCTACGGCGACCGGGACATGGACGAGGCCTGGTTCGAGGAGATCGAGCGCCGGATCGCGGCGCTCGATGCCGGCGCGCCTGCAGTCGGTGCAGAGTCGGCGATTGCCGGTGCGGGGCAAGGCGCGCGTTGATCCGCCGGGGCGCCGGGATGGCGCCTCGACCGCTCCCTGAGCGCCGCCCGGGAAAGTCTGCGAGGCGCCTGCGCGGCAGCTTCACCGCGCCGAAGTATGCTTGCGCCCCATGTACGTGCCCTTCTTCGGCCTCAAGCAGAAGCCATTCTCGATCGCGCCCGATCCGCGTTATCTCTTCATGAGCGAACGCCACCGGGAGGCGCTCGCGCACCTGTTGTACGGCGTGCAGGGCGGCGGCGGCTTCGTGTTGCTCACCGGCGAGATCGGCGCGGGCAAGACGACCGTGTGCCGCTGCTTCCTGGAGCAGATCCCGGCGCGTTGCAACGTCGCCTACATCTTCAATCCGAAGCTGACGGCGCTCGAGCTGCTGATCACGGTGTGCCACGAGTTCGGCATCAAGTTCCCGCCGCTGACCGCGGCCGGCATGGCGCCGACGGTCAAGGACTACGTCGACGGCCTGAACGAATACCTGCTGCGCACGCACGCGGTCGGCCAGAACAACGTGCTGATCATCGACGAGGCGCAGAACCTGTCGTCCGACGTGCTGGAGCAGCTGCGGCTGCTGACCAACCTCGAGACGAGCGAGCGCAAGCTGCTGCAGATCGTGCTGATCGGCCAGCCGGAGCTGCGCGGCATGCTGGCGCGGCCCGAGCTCGAGCAGCTTGCGCAGCGCGTGATCGCGCGCTATCACCTCGACGCGCTGTCGGAGAAGGAGACGGCGCAGTACATCTCGCACCGCCTCGCGGTGGCCGGCCTGAAGGCGGCGCTGCCGTTCGACGGCGCCGCGCTGCGCCGCATCCACCAGCTCACGCGCGGCGTGCCGCGCCGCATCAACCTGCTGTGCGACCGCGCGCTGCTGGGCGCGTATGCCACGGGCAAGTCGCGTGTCGACCGCGTGATCGTCGACAAGGCGGCGCTGGAGGTGTTCGGCCCGGGCAGCGAGAAGAGCAAGCCCTCGCTGGCGCGCTGGTGGCCGCTGGCGCTGGCCGGCGGCGCGCTGGTGGGCGCGGCGGCGATGGCTGCCGTGCAATGGGGCGGGCACGACAAGACGCCTGCGCGCGTTGCTTGGGCGGCGGCCAGCGCGGCGTCGGCCGCGCGCCCGAAGGCGCCCGCGGTCGTGGCCTCGACGCTGCCGACGGCGTCCGCGGCGGCGGCGGTGACGCCCCGCCTGCGTTCGATCGACGACCTCGAGGCGCTGCTGGCGCGCGCGCCGCACGACGAGCACGACGCGCTGCGCACGCTCGCGCCCGAGTGGGCGCTGCAGTTGGGCGACGGCGACCCGTGCGTGCTGGCCGCGGAGCAGGACGTGCGCTGCTTCCGCGCGCACGGCGGCCTCGCGCTGCTGCGCCTGCTGGCGCGCCCCAGCGTGCTCGCGCTGCGCGACGGCCAGGACCGGCAGGTCTACGTCGTGCTGGCCGGACTCGGGCATGACGAGGCGACGCTGGTGGTGGGCAAGGCGCCGCTGCAGGTGCCGTTGTCGTTGCTGACCACCGCGTGGCGCGGCGATTTCACGACGCTCTGGCGCGCGCCGCCGGGCTATTCGGTGCCGCTGTCGCTGGGCTCGCAAGGCCCGCTCGTCGATGCCGTGGGCGCGCAGCTTGCCGGACAGCAGGGCGCCTCGGCGCCGGCGCCCGATCACGTCTTCGACACCGCGCTGCGTTCGCGCGTCGCCGCGTTCCAGCAGGCGCAGGGCCTGACGCCGGACGGCGTCGCCGGCCCGACGACGCTGATGCAGATCAACCGCGCCAGCGGCGTCGCCGAACCCTGGCTTGCCGGCACGTCGTCCGCGGCGGTCTCCGTGGCGTCGGCGCCGGCCGTGGCTCAACGAAAGTAACCGCGCATGTCCTACATCCTCGATGCGCTTCGACGAGCCGATGCCGAGCGCTCGCGCGGCGTGGTGCCGGGCCTGCACGCGCAGAGCCTGCCCGGCGACGCCGAACCGGCGGCGCGCAACTACTCGCCGCTGATCTGGGCCGCGGGTGCGGCCGGCGTGCTGCTGGCGGCCGGCGTGGCCGTCCTGCTGTGGGCGCCCTGGCGCGCCGCCCCCGCGCCTGACGCGCGCGCGGCGCTCGCGCCCGCGCCCGAGCTCGCGCCGCCGGCGCGCGACAACGCGCCCGTGCAGCCCGCACAGGGCGAGCTGCCGCCGCAACAACCCGGCGCGATCGATCCGCCGATGGGGCGCGGCAATCCACCGCCCGTGGCGGCCGATGCTCGCTCGCCGCAGGCCTATCCGCCGCCGGCCACGCCGCGTTCGACGGCACGCGATGCGCGCGACACGCTGGCCGATCGCGCCGCCGCCGGCCGGGTCGCCACGCTGCAGCCGCGCGCCGACGCACACGCGCCCGCGGTCACGACGACGCCTTCGGCGACTCCGGCGCCGCCGCCGGTCGAACACTACGGCGCGCCGGTCGCAGCAGCGCTAGCGTCCGCGGCCAACGCCCCCGTCACCAACATCAACGCGCTGCCGCCCGACGTGCGCGCACAGCTGCCGCGCCTCGCCGTGGGCGGCGCGATCTACTCCGACACGCCGTCCGCGCGCATGGTGATCCTCAACGGCCAGGTGTTCCATGAGGGCGAGAAGCCCGCGGCCGACACCGTGCTCGAACAGATCCGGCTCAAGTCCGCCGTGCTGAACTTCCGCGGCCAGCGCTACGAAATCTCGTTCTGAACCCGACCCTTTTCATCGAAAGACCGACACATGCCGATGTCCCGCACTCTTCGCCTCGCCCCGTTCGCTGCCGTTGCGCTGCTGGCCGCCTGTGCCGCCCCGGCCCCGAAGCCGACGCCGCCGACGGTGGCGATTCCCGGCAGCCTGGAGGTGCCCGGCAAGCAGGTGCTGGTGCGCACGCTGTGGGCCGACGGCGTGCAGATCTACGAGTGCCGCAAGGCGGCCGACGCGAGCTTCCCCGACTGGGTGTTCGTGGCGCCGGAGGCCAACCTGAAGGACGCCAACGGCGTGCTGCTGGGCCATCACTACGGCGGCCCGACCTGGGAAGCGAACGACGGCAGCAAGGTGGTGGGCGTCGTCAAGGCCAAGGCCGACGCGATCAACCCGCATTCGATTCCCTGGCTGCTGCTGGAGACCCACAGCACCGGCACGCCGGGCCTGTTCGCGAAGATCACCGCCATCCAGCGCGTGGCGACCGCGGGCGGCGCCGCCCCCGAATCGGGCTGCGGCACGGCGACGATCGGCAAGCAGGAGCGGGTGCCTTACACGGCGCAGTACACGCAGTACGCGCCGGCGTCCTGAAGTTCGGACGCGGCGAACGATCAAAGCGCCTGCGGAACGACCGCGGTGACCTCGATCTCCACCTTCGCCCGTTCCTCCATCAATGCGCTGACCTCGACGGCGCTCATCGCGACATCGTAGTGGCCCATCACCTCGCGGTAGGCGGCGCCGATGTCGCGGCCGCGCGCGAGGTAGTCTCGGCGGTCGACGACGTACCAGGTCATGCGCACCATGTGCTCGGGCCGAGCGCCGGCCTCGGCCAGCACGGCCTTGACGTTCTCGAGCGCCTGCCGCACCTGGGCGACGAGGTCGTCGCTGTCGAACTCGGCCGCCGCGTTCCAGCCGACCATGCCGGCCACGAACACCTGGCGGCCTTGCGCGGATACGCCGTTCGCGTAGCCGCGCGGGCGCGGCCAGCCTTCGGGCTGCAGGACGGTCTTCATCGCGGTCTCCCTTTTTCGTTGTCGTCGATCATGAGGTCGTCTTCAGGCGGAAGCGCTGCAGCTTGCCGGTGGCCGTGCGCGGCAGGTCGGCGACGAACTCGATCGCGCGCGGGTACTTGTACGGCGCCACCGCGCGCTTGACGTAGTCCTGCAGCAGCTTGACGGTGGCCGCGTCCGGGGCGTGGCCTGCGCGCAGCACGACGTAGGCCTTGACGATCTGGCCGCGCTCGTCGTCGGGCACGCCGATCACGGCGCACTCGGCGACGGCCGCGTGCTCCAGCAGCACCGTCTCGACCTCGGGCGCGGCGATGTTGTAGCCGGCCGAGATGATCATGTCGTCGGTGCGCGCCTGGTAGCGGTAGTAGCCGTCCTCGTCCTGCAGGTAGGCGTCGCCGGTGACGTTCCAGCCCTCGTGCACGTACTGCGCCTGGCGCGGGTCGTCGAGGTAGCGGCAGCCGGTCGGGCCGCGCACGGCCAGCCGGCCGACGGCGCCGCGCGGCAGCGGGTGGCCGTCGGGGTCGAGGATGCAGGCCTGGTAGCCGGGCACCGGCGTGCCGGTGGCGCCGGCGCGCGCGTGCTGCTCGTCGGCCGAGATGAAGATGTGCAGCATCTCGGTCGAGCCGATGCCGTCGATGGCCTCGATGCCCGTTGCGGCCTTCCACTGCACGCGCGTGGCCGCGGGCAGCGCCTCGCCGGCCGACACGCACTTGCGCAGCGTGCCGCCCAGCGCGACCGAGAGCCTGCGCTCGCGCGCCTGCTCGGCGATCGCGCGGTACGTCGTCGGCGCGGTGAACAACACCGTCGCGCCGTAGTGCGGGATGGCCTCGAGCAGCACCGGCGGCGTCGCCTTCTCCAGCAGCACCGTGCTGGCGCCGATGGACAGCGGAAACAGCAGCAGCCCGCCGAGCCCGAACGTGAATCCCAGCGGCGGACTGCCGATGAAGACGTCGTCGGCGTCCGCGCGCAGCACGTGCCTCGGCCAGCACAGGCAGATCGCCATCACGTCCTGGTGGAAGTGCATCGTCGCCTTCGGCTCGCCGGTGGTGCCGGAGGTGAAGGCGAGCAGGCAGGTGTCGTCGGCGGCGGTGTCGACGGCGGTGAATGGGCGTGGATGGCGCGCCATCGCGGCTTCGAGTCCGTCGGATGACGCGTCGTTGAACAGCCTGACTTGCTTCAACGTCGGACAGTGCGGCCGTGCCAGTTGCAACTCCTCCGCCAGCGACAGGTCGCACAGCGCATGCGTGACGCGCGCCTTCGCGACGACCTGCTTCAACTCCTTGGCGCGCAGCAGCGGCATCGTCGCGACGGCCACCGCGCCGGTCTTCATCACGCCGAACCAGCACGCCGCCAGCATCGCGTTGTTCGGCGCGCGCAGCAGCACGCGCTGGCCGGGCCGCACGCCCATCTCGTCGACCAGCACGCGCGCGATCGCGTCGGCTTTGCGCTGCAGCTCGGCGTAGGTCCAGCGCAGGTTCGGGCCGAGGATGCAGGGCCGCTCGCCCCAGCCGCGCGCGATCGCGTTGTCCAGCAGCTCGACCGCGCAGTTGAGCTGCGGCGGGAACTGCAGCTCGGGCAGGTCGAACAGGTAGACCGGCTGCTGCTCGACGGGCGGCAGGTGGTCGCGCGTGAAGGTGTCGACGTGGGCGGTCTTGCCGCGAGTCATGACAACCCCTCCCGCGCCGGGTACGGCGCTCCGTCCCCCGAGGGGACCGCGGGCCTCCTTGGGGCGGCCCGGCGCACGGCCCGCGAACAGGTTGACACAGGATGAATCACTTCAACAACTCCCGGGCGATGATCAGTTGCTGCACCTCGCTCGCGCCTTCGTAGATGCGCAGCGCGCGGATGTCGCGATACAGGCGCTCGACGACCTGGCCGCTCTGCACGCCCGCGCCGCCCCACAGCTGCAACGCCGCGTCGATCACGCGCTGCGCGCCCTCGGTGGCCGCGAGCTTGGCCATCGCGGCCTCGCGCGTGACGGTGTGGCCCTGGTCGCGGCGCCACGCGGCGCGGTAGGTGAGCAGCGCGGCGGAGTCCACGGTCAGCGCCATGTCGGCCAGCTTCGCCTGCGTCAGCTGCAGGTCGACGAGCTTCTGTCCGAACATCGAGCGCGATGTCGCGCGCGCGAGGCCCTCGGCCAGCGCGCGGCGCGCGAAGCCGAGCGCGGCCGCGGCCACCGACGTGCGGAACACGTCCAGCGTGCGCATCGCCAGCTTGAAGCCGGCGCCGGCCTCGGCCAGGCATTGCGACGCGGGGATGCGGCAACCTTCGAACGCGAGACGCGCGAGCGGATGCGGCGCCATCGTGGCTAGGCGCTCGGCAATGCGCAGGCCGGGCGTGTCGGCGTCGACGACGAAGGCCGCGATGGACTTCGTGCCGCGTGTCTCGGCCGGCACGCCGGGCTCGACCTGGCGCGCGAACACGACGTAGAAATCCGCGATGCCGCCGTTCGAGATCCACGTCTTCTCGCCATCGATCACCCAATGGTCGCCGTCGCGGCGCGCGGTGGTCGACATCGCGGCGACATCCGATCCGGCCTCGGGCTCCGACAACGCGAACGCCGCGATCGCGTCGCCGCGCGCGACGCGGGGCAGGTAGGCCTCCTTCAGCGCCCAGCTGCCGTCCAGCGTGATGGCGCCGCTGCCCAGGCCCTGCATCGCGAAGGCGAAGTCGGCGAGGCCGTCATGGGCGGCGAGCGTCTCGCGCAGCAGGCACAGCGTGCGCGTGTCGAGCGCGTCCGACTCGCCGCCGAAGGCCGTGCCGCCGACGGCGTGGCGCAGCCAACCGCCGCGGCCGAGGGCCTGCACCCAGTCGCGGCAGTGCGCATCGAGCTCGGCCTGCGGCGCATGTGGCGACAACGGCTGCGGCAGCCCGCTGGCCGGGTCGGCGAGCCAGCGTTCGAGCCGCGCATGCAGGTCGCGATGCGCATGCGTGAAGAACGGCCAGTCCAGGGCCTCGGCGATGGCGCTCATGTCAACGGCCCTCGAACACCGGCTTGGTCTTGGCGGCGAACGCGCGATACGCGTGGCCGAAGTCCTCGGTCAGCATGCACAGCGCCTGCGCCTGGGCCTCGGCCTCGATCGCGGTGTCGATGTCCATCGCCCACTCCTGATGCAGCATCGACTTCGTCAACGAGTGCGCGAACGCCGGCCCGTCGGCCAGCTGGCGCGCGAAGGCCGTGGCTTCGGCGATCAGCGCGTCGGGCTCGACGACGCGGTTGAAGAAGCCCCAGCGTTCGGCCTCGACGCCGTCGACCGAGCGGCCCGAGTAGATCCATTCGGCGGCGCGGCCCTGGCCGACGATGCGCGGCAGCATCGCGCAGGCGCCCATGTCGCAGCCGGCCAGGCCGACGCGCGCGAACAGGAAGGCCGTCTTCGAGCGCGCGGTGCCGTAGCGCAGGTCGCTGGCCATCGCGAGGATCGCGCCGGCGCCGGCGCACACGCCGTCGACCGCCGCGACGATGGGCTGCGGGCAATGGCGCATCGCCTTGACGAGGTCGCCCGTCATGCGCGTGAACATCAGCAGCTCGGGCGCGGGCAGGTTGATCAGCGGGCCGATGATCTCGTGGACGTCACCGCCGGAACAGAAGTTGTCGCCGGCGCCGGCGATGACGATGGAGCGCACGTCGTGTGCGTGGCGCAGCGCGATGAACAGGTCGCGCAGCTCGGCGTAGCTCTCGAAGCTCAGCGGATTCTTGCGCTCGGGTCGGTTCAGCGTGATGCGCGCGACGCCCTCGCTGCATTCCCACAGGAAGTGCTGCGCGCGGTAGCCGGCCAGCGGGCGGCGGTTGCCGGCCATCAGCGCGGCGTTGATCGTGGGAGCGGAGTCTGGCGTCATGTCGGTTCTCTCAGCGGGTCTTGTCGTCCTGCAGCCGGCGCGTCAGCGACAGCCGCAGGTGTCCCAGCAGCGCGTGCAGTTGCGCGCCTTCGTCGGTGTTCAGGCCTGCGAGCAGCTCGACGACCCAGCGTTCGTGCTCCTCGGCGACGCGCTCGAACGCGCGCTTGCCGCGCAGCGTCAGCGCGATGCGGAACGAGCGCCTGTCTTCCGGGTCGACCTGGCGCGTGACGTAGCCGGCCTTCTCGAGCTCGTCGGTCAGGCTCGTGACGTTGCCGCCCGTCACCATCAGGTAGCGCGACAGCGCGTTCATGCGCAGGCCCTCGGGCTGCTCCTTGTGGAAGCGGTGCAGTTGCGCGAGGTAGTCGAAGCGCGGCAGCGTCATGTCGAAGTGCGTGCGCAGCCGGCGGCGGATCTCGGTCTCGATCTGCGTGGTGCACGAGAGCAGCCGCAGCCAGGTCTTGACGGCCGCGTGGTTGGTCGTCGCGGCGCGGCCTTCGTGGCCGATGTCGGAGTCGCCCAGCAGCTCGGCGAGCCGGTTGGTGCTGCGCGGATCGCGCCCGTCGGACTTCATGGACCTGGCCTTCAATTCATCACCTCGCCGCCGCTGAGCGACATCGCCTGGCCGGTGAACGCCGCGGGCGCATCGGCACACAGCCACAGCACGGTCGCGGCGACCTCGCCGGGCTCGACGAGGCGTTGCAGCGGACTGGCCTTCGAGAACGTCGCCATCGCGTCGGCCTCGTCGCGTCCCGTGGCCGCCACGATACGGGCGACGCCGTCGCGCACGATGGCCGTGTCGGTGTAGCCGGGGCACACGGCGTTGACCGCGATGCCTTGCGCAGCGACCTCCAGCGCCAGCGAGCGCGTGAGCCCGAGCACGCCGTGCTTGGCCGCGACATACGCCGTGCAGTAGGCGTAGCCCTTCTGGCCGGCGGTGCTCGCGATGTTGACGATGCGGCCCGCGCGTGCCGCGATCATCGGCGGGAGCGCGGCCTGCGTGCACAGGAACACGCCGGTCAGGTTGACGGTCAGCATACGGTTCCACGTATCGATCGGCAGGCGCGCGAGCGGCCCCGTCTCGACTGCGCCGGCGTTGTTGACGAGCGCCTGCAATGCGCCGCCCTTCGCGTGCACCTCGGCGAACGCGCGCGCCACGCTCGCGGCGTCGGTCACGTCGAGCTCGACGCAGTCGTGCGTCACGCCCTCGGCGATCGGCAACGTCACGCGCACTTCCTCGAGCGCCGCGCGCGCGCGTCCCGCGAGCGTGACGTGCCAGCCCGCGCCCGCGAGCGCCTGCGCGATGGCCGCGCCGATGCCGCGCGTCGCGCCGGTCACCAGCACGCGGCGCGGCGTCGGGCGCAGCGTCAGCGGCACCGACGCATTGGGCAGCGGGCCGGGGCCCAGTTCGACGGGCTTGGTCGGCAGCTCGATGGCGCCGATCGCCTCGACCGCATCGCTCAAGTCGCCGCTGCGTGTCTCGTTCGTCATGCTTGACCTCCGGCTGCGCGTTCGCGCTGGAAGATGGCTTCGAGCTGTGGCTTGGCCGAGCGATACGGCGCGGGCCAGTTCACCGCCTTCCAGCCGATGCGCGCGGCCTCGGTGAGCGTCCACGCCGGGTTGGCGAGATGCGGCCGTGCGACGGCGCACAGGTCGGCGCGGCCGGCGGCGATGATGCTGTTGACGTGGTCGGCCTCGCTGATCGCGCCGACGGCGATGGTCGCGATGCCGGCCTCGTTGCGCACGCGGTCGGCGAACGGCGTCTGGTACATGCGGCCGTAGACGGGCCTCTCGTCCTTGCTCACTTGCCCCGACGAGCAGTCGATCATGTCGGCGCCCGCGGCCTTGAAGGCGCGCGCGATCTCCACGGCGTCCGTCGGCGTGATGCCGCCCTCGACCCAGTCGTGCGTCGAAATGCGCACCGACATCGGCAGGTGCGAAGGCCAGGCCGCACGCACCGCGGCGAAGACTTCGAGCGGATAGCGCAGGCGGCTCTCCAGCGAGCCGCCGTAGGCGTCCTCGCGCTTGTTGGTCAGCGGCGAGATGAACGACGACAGCAGGTAGCCGTGCGCGCAGTGCAGCTCCAGCCAGTCGAAGCCGGCCTCTGCGGCGCGGCGCGCGCAGGCGACGAAGTCGTGCAGCACGCGATCCATGTCGGCGCGCGACATCGCGCGTGACCAGTCGCTGACCCCCGGCAGGTATTGCTGCGCCGATGCCGAGACGAGCGGCCAGCCGCCGGAGTCCAGTGGCTGGTCGATGCCTTCCCAGCCGAGATTCGTCGCGCCCTTCGCGCCGGCATGGCCCAGCTGCATGCCGATGTGCGCGTCGCTGTGCGTGTGCACCCAGTCGACGATGCGTGCCCACGCCTCGCCCTGCGCCTCGGTGTACAGGCCGGGGCAGCCCTTGGTGATGCGCGCGTCGGCGCTGACGCAGGTCATCTCGGCCATCACCAGCGCCGCGCCGCCCATCGCGCGGGCACCCAGGTGCACCAGGTGGTAGTCGCCGACGACGCCGTCGATGGCCGAGTACTGCGCCATCGGCGAGACGATGACACGGTTCTTCAGCGTGATCGACCGAACCGTGAACGGCGTGAACATCGGCGGCGTCGCGACACCGGAAGGTGTATCGGCGCCGTGCTGCGCGAACCAGCGCTCGTAGCCCTCGAGCCACCCGGCGTCGCGCAGGCGCAGGTTCTCGTGGCTGATGCGCTGGCTGCGCGTCAGCAGCGAATACATGAACTGCTCGGGCGGCAGCGGATCGCAATAGCGCGTGCCGCAGACCTCGAACCATTCCATCGCGTTCCAGGCGGCGTTCTGCAGGCGCAGGACCTCGACGGCGCGGATCGCCTGGTAGCGATCGAGCAGCGCGGGCAACGCAGAAGGCGACGCATCGCCAGCCAGCTTGAACTGGTTCGCCAGTTCGATTGCGTCTTCGAGCGCGAGCTTGGTGCCCGATCCGATCGCGAAGTGCGCGGTGTGCACGGCGTCGCCCATCAGCACCACGGGCGCATGGCCGCCCTCGCGCTTGTCCGCGCCGACCCACCACTGCTCGCACTTGATGCGCTGGAAGTTGAGCCACGCGGAGCCGCGCAGATGCCGCGCGTTGGTCATCAGCCTCGCGCCCTGCAGGTGGCGCGCGAAGACCTGCTCGCAGAACGCGACCGACTGGTCCGCGTCGAGCTTGTCGAGGCCGTGCGCGAGCCACACGTGCTCCGGGCATTCGACGATGAACGTCGACGTCTCGGCATCGAACTTGTAGACGTGCGCCTGGAACCAGCCGTGCTCGGTGCGTTCGAACACGAAGGTGAACGCGTCGTAGAGCTTCTTCGTGCCGAGCCAGATGAAGCGGTTCGGGCGCGTCACGATGTCGGGCTTGAAGACGTCCGCGTATTTCTGGCGCACGACGGAGTTGATGCCGTCGCTGGCGACGATCAGGTCGGCGCCGGCGAACTCGGCGTCGTCGCGCACCTCGCGGTCGAACTCGAGCTTGACGCCCAGCGCCTCGCAACGCGACTGCAGGATGTTGAGCAGTCGCTTGCGGCCGATGCCCACGAAGCCGTGTCCGCCGGAGCGGATGGTTCGGCCCTTGAACTCGAGGACGATGTCGTCCCAGTGCGCGAACGCGGCCTCGATCGCGCCGGCGGTCTCCTCGTCCCAGCGGCGCAGGTGCGCCATCGTGGCGTCGGAGAACACCACGCCCCAGCCGAACGTGTCGTACGGACGGTTGCGCTCGACGACCGTGATGTCGTGGCCCGGGTCGAGCTTCTTCATCAGGAGGGCGAACGTGAGGCCGGCGGGGCCGCCGCCGATGCAGACGATGCGCATGCTGTCCTCGGCTATGCTGGAATGTCTTCCACGCAGTGTGTCGGAAGATGCTTGAGGTGTAAATAGTTTAATACTAAACTAATTACTTCCCATCCCGCAAGATGGCGGCCTTCAGGAGTGACCGGATGATCTCGAGAGACGACTGCGCACGGCGCGACGGGGCGGATGCGCTGGCCCCGCTGCGCGACCAGTTCATGCTGCCAGAAGGCGTGATCTATGTCGACGGCAATTCGCTCGGCGCGCTGCCCCGCGCGACGCCCGCGCGCGTGGCCGCCGCGGTGCAACAGGAGTGGGGCGACGGCCTGATCCGCAGCTGGAACGACGCCGGCTGGATCACGCTGCCGCAGCGCGTGGGCGACCGCATCGGCGCGCTGGTCGGCGCCAGGCCGGGCGAGACCGTCGCGGCGGATTCGACGTCGGTCAACCTGTTCAAGGTGCTCTGCGCCGCGTCGCGCATCGTCAAGGCCGACTCGCCAACGAGACGCGTGATCGTCAGCGAGCGGCAGAACTTCCCGACCGACCTCTACATCGCCGAAGGCCTGTGCCGCGATCTCGGCTGGTCGCTGGAGCTGCTGGAGCCGCCGGCGATCGTCGAGCGGCTGTCGAGTGGACGTGGCGCGGACGTCGCGATCCTGATGCTCACGCAGGTCAACTACCGCACCGGCGCGCTGCACGACATGGCCGCGATGACCGCGCTCGCGCACGCCGCGGGCGCGCTGACGGTGTGGGACCTGGCGCACAGCGCCGGCGCGCTGCCGGTCGACCTGAACGGCGCCGACGCCGACTTCGCGATCGGCTGCGGCTACAAGTTTCTCAACGGCGGCCCCGGCGCGCCGGCCTTCGTGTGGGCGCATCCGCGGCATGCCGAGCGCTTCTGGCAGCCGCTGTCGGGCTGGATGGGCCACGCGGCGCCGTTCACGTTCAAGCCGGAGTACCAGCCGGCGCCGGGCATCGGCCGCTTCCTGTGCGGCACGCCGGCGGTGCTGTCGCTGACAGCGCTCGAATGCGGCGTCGACACGCTGCACGCCGCCGACGCACTCGGCGGCATGGCCGCGGTCCGCGACAAGTCGATCGCGCTGACGGAAACGTTCATCGCGCTGGTCGACGAGCGCTGCGTGCCGCTGGGCTTCGCCTGCGCGAGCCCGCGTGACGCGCGCCTGCGCGGCAGCCAGGTCAGCCTGACGCACACGAGCGAGGACGGCACCAGCCACGGCTACGCGATCATGCAGGCGCTGATCGCGCGCGGCGTGATCGGCGACTTCCGCGCCGGCACCACAGGCGACGCCCACGGCCCCGCGCTGGCCGACATCCTGCGCTTCGGCTTCACGCCGCTGTACCTGCGCTTCGTCGACGTCTTCGACGCCGTCGAGCACCTGGTGCAGGTGATGCAGACCGGCGAATACCGCGAGGCCCGCTTCAACAAGCGGTCCGCGGTGACCTAAGACAATCACGCCATGAGCACCAACGACGACACCACCGCGGGCGGCTGCCCGATGGGCCACGGCGCGGCCGCCGCGCCCGCGCCACCCGAGGCGACCGGCGAGCGCATCGTCGCGGAGGAGGGCGCCCAGCTCGACTTCAAGGAGGACATGAGCTACGGCGACTACCTCCATCTCGACCAGGTGCTCACCGCGCAGCATCCGCTGTCGCCCGACCACAACGAGATGCTGTTCATCGTGCAGCACCAGACCTCCGAGCTGTGGATGAAGCTGATGCTGCACGAGCTGCGCGCGGCCGTCGCGGCGATCGCCGCCGATCAGCTGGGCAGCGCCTTCAAGATGCTGGCGCGCGTCAGCCGCATCATGGAGCAGCTGGTGCACGCCTGGGACGTGCTGGCCACGATGACGCCGCCCGAGTACTCGGCGATCCGGCCCTTCCTGTCGGCCAGCAGCGGCTTCCAGAGCTACCAGTACCGCTGCATCGAGTTCACGATGGGCAACAAGAACGCCGCGATGCTGAAGCCGCACGCGCACCGGCCCGACCTGCTCGCGCAGGTTGAGGCGGCCTGGCGCGCGCCGTCGCTTTATGACGAGAGCCTGCGCCTGCTGGCACGCCGCGGCATCCCGGTGCCGGCCTCGCACCTGGAGCGCGACTGGACGCAGCCCTACGTCGAGAGCGACGCCGTGCGCGACGCCTGGCTGGTCGTCTACCGCGATCCCGACCACCACTGGGACCTGTACCAGCTGGGCGAGGAGCTGACCGACCTCGAGGACACGTTCCGCCTCTGGCGCTTCCGCCACGTGACGACAGTGCAACGCATCATCGGCTTCAAGCGCGGCACCGGTGGCACGGGCGGCGTCAGCTACTTGCGCAAGATGCTGGACACGGTGCTGTTTCCCGAGGTCTGGGCGCTCCGCACGGAACTCTGAGGCCGCCGATCCAGGCGGCTTCCCGGCTCGACGGCAGTCTGCAAATTGCTGTCGAGTTGACGTCAGATGCCGCGATTTACGGTTGAGTAGATCCGTGTAAATGCCGGTCTTTGTTGCCGCAAACCCTTCATATTGACCTTAAGATTCGCCGTTACCATGTAGGACAAGGGCTCGAAATCGTGCCCGATCGCAGCACTTTTCGCTGTGTCCATCAAGCGGGAATCGGGAACGTCACGATGAATTTCTGGGGCAAGCTGGCAGTCGCCGCATCGGTCGCGTGGATCTCCTCCACGGCATTCGCGCTCACCGACCCGACCACTCGCCGAGGCGAGTCCCTGTCCGCGCTGGAAGCGGTCGACGCCTCCGCCGACGCGCGCTACGTCGAGCACTGGATCCACGAGAAAGGGGACGACCACGGACGCCCTTTCGTGATCGTCGACAAGAAGGCGGCGCGCATCTACGTGTTCGGCGCCGGCGGCAAGCTCGTGGGCGAGTCGTCCACCATCCTCGGCCAGTCGCACGGTGACCTCCCGGTGCCCGGCGCCGGCCAGAAGGATCCGTCGCGCCTGCTGCCCTACGAGCGCAAGACGCCGGCGGGCCGCTTCGAGTCGCAGCCGGGCAAGAACCTGCACGGCGAGCCGGTGGTCTGGGTCGACTACGACACGGGCATCGCGATCCACCGCGTGCGTCCCGGCATCTCGCAGATGCAGCGCGACGCCAGCCTGGCCACCGAAGATCCGAACAACAAGCGCCTGTCGCTGGGTTGCGTGGTCGTGCCGGAGAACTTCTTCTGGTCGGTCGTGCTGCCGACGATGGGTCACGTGCGCGGCACGGTCTACGTGCTGCCCGAGGATGGCCCGGTGCAGGCGATGTTCGCCGAGCCCAAGGCCAACGCTGATCTCGCCACCGTCGCCACGCGGCGCGTCAGCGTCAGCGCTCGATAGTCCGCAGCAGCGCCAACGAGCGGTCGAACTCGTGCCGAACCCAGTCGCGTAGCGCGACCAGCGGCGGCCAGTCGACCAGCGCGGTCGGATAGACGAGGCTGTAGGGCTGCACGCCCTCCAGCACCACCGACACGTCGAACAGCCGTGCGAGCCGGCCGTCGCGCAAGGCGTCGGCGGCCAGCAACTCGCGCACGACGGCCAGCCCCAGGCCCTGCTCGGTAGCCTGCAGCATCAGGCCCACGTCGTTGAACGACGCCACGGGCGTCACGCGCGTGCGCACGCCCGCGCCCGCGAACCACTTCTCCCACACCTCGCTGTCGCCCAGCAGCGGCTCGCGCGCGAGATCCGCCGGCTTGCCCGCGCGCAGGCGCAGCGCGACCTGCAGCGACGCGACCGCGATGAACGGCGTCGGCGTCTCGTAGAGGCGCTCCACCACGAGGCCCGGCCACGGCCCGGAGCCGGTGCGGATCGCGGCGTGGAAGCCATCGCGCTGCAGGTCGATGATGTTGGCCGAGGCCTCGATCTCGAGCGGGATGCGCGGATGGCGCTCGCGCCAAAGGCCCAGGCGCGGCAGGAACCAGCGCTGGGCGAACGACGGCAGCATCGTCACGCGCAGCCCCTGCTCGGCGCCCTTGGCCGCGGCAGCGGCGGCCTGCACGCCGTCGTCGACCTGCGCCAGCGCCGGCCCGACCTGGCGCAGCAGCGCCTGGCCGGCGGCGTTGAGGTGCACGCGGCGGCCGCGCCGGTCGAACAGCGGGAAGCCGAGCCGGCTCTCCAGCTCGGCGATCTGCTGGCTGACCGCGCTGTGTGTCAGGTGCAGCGACTCGGCGGCGGCGCGCAGCGTCTGCAGCGTGGCGACGGCGACGAACGTCGGCAGGAAGTTGAGCGGGATGCGCGACATGGTCAGTAAAGCTTACCAACATCGGCAGGAATAGTCGATGGACGCGCCGTTGATGTACTCCTATTCTGACCAACATCGAAGCCCAACGGAGAAGCACCATGACCACCTGCACCATCACGCCCACCGTCAGCGCCCCGCTCCGAAGCCGCTTCCTGGAGCTGTTCTTCCGCTATTTCAGCCGTTCGGTGGTCACGCGCGAATCCGTCGACCAGGCCTGGATCGACTCGGGCCTCGGGCGCCTCGACGCGGCGACGCTGAAGGACATCGGCGCGCCCCCGCACCTCGGCGAACGCACGCAACTGCTGGAGGCGTGGAAGCTCGCCGCCGCGCTCGACGCGACGCGCCACCTCTGATCAATGCGTGGCGGCGGCGAGCTCTTCGCGGAAGCGCAGGTAGTCGTCCGCGGACTGCTGCGGCCGCTCGATCATCGGCGCGTGGCCGACGTGCGGCATGACGATGGCCCGCGCGTTCGTCATCAGCGCCGTCAGCACGGGCACCGTGCCGACGGACAGCGCGCGATCCTCGTCGCCCCACACGATCAGCGTCGGCGTGGTCAGGCCCTTGACGGCCGCGTCGACCGAGTCGGTGGCGATCTGCAGGAACACCTGGCGCTCGAGCGGCTGATTGGCCATGCGCTCGCGCGCCAGCGTGTTCATCACCGAACCCGGGATGTACGGAGGATCGCTCATGACGAAATGGATGAACGCCGGAAAGTCGCTTTCCTTGGTGATGATCAGCGGATTGGCGTCCGTCGTCGTGATGATCTTCGCCAACTCGCTGGGCGGCGCCGCGGCGATGCCGGCGCAGTCGATCAACCACAGGCTGGCCACCTCCTGCGGATGCTGCGCGGCCAGGCTCATGGCGATGCCGCCGCCCATCGAGTTGCCGCCGACGTCGAAGCGCGCGAGGCCCAGCGCCTGCGTGAAGTCGTGCACCCGCTGGGCCTGCGCGGCGTAGTGGTAGTCGACGTCCGTGCGATGCGACGATTCGCCGAAGCCGACGAGGTCCGGCACGATCACGCGGTAGTGCGGCGTGAGGTAGCGCGCGACGCGGGTGAAGTTGTCCTTGTCGGCGCCGAAGCCGTGCACCAGCACCAGCGGCGCGCCGCTGCCGCCTTCGAGGTAGACGATGCGCGTGCCGTCGGCCAGCGCGATCTCCTTGCGCACGAGCCCCGCGCGCGAACGCTCCATCGCGTAGGCGGTGTCCTTGAGCGACGGCCCCATGCTGTCGCAGCCGGCAAGAAGGGCGGCCAGGCCGAGGGCGGCGAGCGTGGTGCGAACAAGTGACGGCATGCGGGGCGATTCGACGATGAGGAGATCCGCACTCTAGTCGACGCCGTCCTGCGCGGCCACTCGCATTGCGCGGCACCGGTTGCATGCGCGTCGCGCCGTCGCGTGCTCGCATTTGCGATGTCGCTCGAGGCTGAGTTCGAGCGGGCGAGTCAAACGTGGGAGCTTCGTTCCTTTGGGGGATGGAGGCCGGCGAGTCGCTGCGTAACCTTCGTCTCACGGAATGGATAGAGGCGAGATCATGAGCAGGGCAAGCAATCGGCAGTGGATCTGGGCATTTGCGGCGGGCATCGCGTGCATCGTGGCCGTCGCGCTGGCGTGCCCGTCGAGCTGGTCCTCGACGGGAGGCGCCGCTGTCGCACCGGGCGCCGGCCACGACCTGCCGTCCGTCCAGGCGCCGGTGGTCGCGGGCAATGCGGGCGACACGCCGCCCGACGACGTCGCGGCGCGCGTGATGCGCGACGCCGGGACCCCGCACCTCGAGACGTTCGCAGCCGACGGCGAACAACAAGGCCCCGCGGCCGATCTTGCCGCGCGCCGAACCGAACTCGGGGCCGACGAGCTGCGGCCCGATACCCTGATCACGGAGGCAGCGGGCAGCCGCTACGCGGCGCTCGACGTCCAGGCGCAAGCGGCCGCGTCGCAGGCCGCGACGAAGCGCTGATCGCTCGGACCTGCCGCAGCGTCAGAGGCCCGCGAACGCGCTGAACTCGCCCAGCGCGCTCAGCGAGCGCTCGAGCGCGGCGAGGCAGTCGGCGTCGATGGCCGTGCCGACGCCGTCGCGCATCACCTGCAGCGCCTGCGCCGTGGCCATCGCGGGCCGGTACGGGCGGTCGGCGGTGAGCGCGTCGAAGATGTCGGCCGTGGTGATGATGCGGGTCTCGAGGCGGATGTGGCGCGCGTCGAGGCCGCGCGGATAGCCGGTGCCGTCCAGCTTCTCGTGGTGCGCGCCCGCGACGCGCGCGAGCACGCCGAACGCGCTGATGCGTCCGAGGATCTGCTCCGTGTGCAGCGCGTGGCGTTGCACCGTGGCCCATTCCAGCGGATCGAGCTTGCCGGGTTTGTCGAGGATCTGGTTGCTCACGCCCAGCTTGCCGACGTCGTGCAGCAGCGCGCCGCGGCGCAGCCAGCGGCGCTCGGGCGCGGCGAGTCCCAGCTGTTCGGAGACCTGGTCCGTGATGAGCGCGACGCGCGAGCTGTGGCCGGCGGTGAACGGACTCTTGGCGTCGACGATCTGGCCGAAGGCGAGCGCGATGTCGTCGAGGTAGTCGTCGCCCACCGGCTGCGGCTCCTGCGCCGGCTCCATCTCGAGCACGCGTTGCTCGAGCTCGTCGGACGCCAGCTGGCGCCAGAACCCGGGGTCGCGCGCGAGCACGGCGAAGGCGTCCGCGATGCGCGGATCGAACCAGCGGCCGCTGCGGCGGGCCACTTCCTCGCGCGTGCCTTGCGGGCCGACGCTGGCGTGGAACACGTCCACCACCTGGGCCAGCAGCGCGATGCGCGAGTACAGCGGGATCTCGTCGCTGGAGAGGCCCTGCGGCTGGCCGCTGCCGTCCCAGTGTTCGTCCAGGCTCTGGATGGCGTCGGCCACGTCCTCGCTGAAACGCAGCTGGCGCGCGATCTGCGCGCCGCGCGAACAGCGCGTCTCGACGAGCTCGTGCAGGATTTCGCTGCCGTTCTGCACCGCGTTGGCGATGGCGCGGAAGCGTTCGGCCAGGCCGGCCTTGACGCCCGTGTGCCGGATGACGAAGTTCATCAGGCTGGGCAAGCCCAGGCCCATGGTCCGGCGATTGCGCTTGAACGACAGGTCGTCGGTGAGGAACAGCTGGCAGATGCGCGAGGCGTTGCTGCTGCAGCCGGAGTCCTTCAGCAGCGTCGCGTAGTACAGCTCGCGCATCTGCACGGTGTTGAGGCCGATCGCGCGTCCGAGCTGCTGGCCGATCCAGCAGCTGCGCATGCAGTGTCCGGCCGGCTGGCCTTCGGTCATGTCGAGCGCGTGGCTCAGCGAGCCGAGCAGCTCGCCCAGGCGCGGGCCGTTGGCCGAGGACGGCGACGGCGCGCGCGGGACGGGCGCCAGGCGGTCGCGGCTCAAGCCGAATCCGGACGGCGTGCCTCCGCTCGTGTCGTTGGCGGCATCGGCATGCAGAAGATCGAGCTGGGCGTCCATCCGGGATCTATCGGCGCGCGGGCTGGCCGGCTGAAGTGCGCAGAACGTGAGAAGTGTCGCGGTCCTCGAACTCGGCAGTGCCTCAATTTCGCGGGCTGGACGGTCGATAACCTCCTGACGCCCCTCTGACAACCAATCCTCTTCCACACCCATGGCCGCCGCCGACGACCCGTCGAACACGCCGAACCGAATTGCCCGCAGCGCCCCGATCGCGGCGCGGCTGGCGCTCGCGTTCGGCCTGTTGCTGGCGCTACTGGCCGGGGTGGTCGCGCTGGCGCTGAAGCAGGCCGAGCTGGTGGGCGAGTCGAGCCGCGTGGTGGCCGAGACCAGCCTGCGCCAGGTGCTGCTGGCGCGCCAGGCCGAGAAGGCCGCGCAGGCCGGCGCGCAGCACCTGCACACGCTGTTCCTGCTCGATGCCCGCTCCGACCGCGTGCCGGTCTACGCGCTGATCGACACCGAATTCGCCGAGCAGAAGAACGCGCTGTCCCAACTGCTGGCCGACGCGCACGCCCTCGAAGACGCCGTCGTCGTCGAACGCCTGATCTCCACGCGCGGCCGTTTCGAGGCCGCGTTCCAGCACACCGTCGAGGAGGTCGAGCTCGACATGGGCGCCGCGCGTCCGATCATGATCAAGGAGACGCTGCCGGCGCTCAACGACATGCTGGACGCGCTCGACGCGCTGGTGGCCGTGAAGTCGGCGCAGGCCAACGCCACGATCTCCAGCATCCGCATGCAGCAGGCCAAGAGCCGCGAATACGTGCTCGAGCTGTCGGGCCTCGCGGTCGTCGTCGCGCTGATCTGCGCGGTGATGATCACGCGCTCGATCACCCGGCCGCTCGCGCTGACCGTGGCGCTGGCGCGCGAGATCGCCGACGGCAAGCTGGACAGCCCGATGCCCCAGGCCGGCCGCGATGAGGTCGGCCGCCTGATCACGGCACTCGGCGAGATGCGCAACAGCCTGGCGCAGCGCGAGGCGCGCATCGTCGACCTCGCCTTCCGCGATCCGCTCACGGGTCTCGCGAACCGCACGCTGTTCAACGACCGTCTCGACCAGGCCGTCGGCACCGCGATCCGCACGGGGCACGCGATGTCCGTGCTGCTGATCGACCTCGACCGCTTCAAGAACGTCAACGACGTGCTGGGCCACCCGGTCGGCGACGAGCTGCTGAACCAGGTCGCCGGCCGGCTGACGCGCGAACTGCGCCGCACCACCGATACCGTCGCCCGCATCGGCGGCGACGAATTCGCCGTGCTGCTGCCGGCGCAGGGCCGCGAGGGCGCCGCGCTGCTGGCGCGCCAGCTGCTGACGGCGCTCGACACGCCGGTGACGATCGAGGGCCAGACCGTGGACGTCAGCGGCTCGATCGGCATCGCCACCTTCCCCGACGACGGCAGCAATCCGACCGAGCTGATGGCGCACGCCGATTCGGCGATGTACGTCGCCAAGCAGACCAGCTCGGGCTACGCCGCGTTCACGCAGAAGATGGCGCGCACGGGCGAGCACGGCCTGAGCCTGCTGTCCGACCTGCGGCGCGCGGTCGACGAGAACCAGTTCTACCTGCAGTACCAGCCCAAGATCTCGCTGTCCGACCGCAGCTGCCTGTCGGCCGAGGTGCTGATCCGCTGGCGCCATCCGACGCGGGGTTTCGTGCCGCCCGACCAGTTCATCCCGTTCGCGGAGCAGACCGGCTGCATCAAGTCCATCACGCGCTGGGTGCTCGCGCGCGGTCTTGCGCAGCTCGCCGCATGGCGCGCCGCGGGCCTGGAGATGTCGCTCAACATCAACGTGTCGACGCGCGACCTCGTGCAGCAGGACCTGCCCGCCATCGTGCGCGCCCAGCTGCTCGCCGAGGGCGTGGCCGCGCGCCACCTGTGCCTCGAAGTGACCGAGAGCGCGATCATGGAGGATCCGGCTCACGCGCTCGCCTCGCTGCAGGCGCTGCACGAGATGGGCGTGCAGCTGTCGATCGACGACTTCGGCACCGGCTACTCGTCGCTCGCGTACCTGAAGAAGCTGCCGGTGCAGGAGCTCAAGATCGACCGCTCGTTCGTGATGAACCTCGATCTCGACGACAACGACCTCAACATCGTGCGTTCGACGATCGGCATGGCCCACCACATGGGCCTGAAGGTGGTCGCCGAGGGCGTCGAGACGGAATCGGTGGCCGCCCAGCTGAAGACGCTGGGCTGCGACGGCGCGCAGGGCTACCTGTTCAGCCGGCCGCTGGGCGCCGACGATTTCCTGGCCTGGGCCGTCGCCGCGCACGCCTCGAATCCGCCGCTGCGTCTTGGTGCATCGGGCGAACCGGCGACTGCGGACCAGCCCGAGACCGTCCCCGCCGCGATCTGAGAGCCGGTTTCCACTCTGTTACCAGATCGGCCTGTCTAAATGGGCAGTTCCGACGGGCGTGGCATTGACACGCCCCCGCCTCAGCTGCAATCCTCTACGCTCGATCCGAGGGGAAACGAGAAGAAGATGAAGCTGGGGACATCTGGCGCCACGCCACCTGCCCAGGCGTCCGCGCTATCGCCCGCGCGCGTCTACGAGGAGTCGCTCGAAGCCGGGCGCCGGCGCGAGGACCCGTACGCCGCGCTGGCCGTGCGCGCACTGAGCCTGCTGGTATTTGCTGCCGGCGTCCTGCTGCTCCTGATGGTGCTGGTCATGCGCGGCATCGGTCCCCTGGGCCTGCTGGGCCAGTCGCGCGCGCTGATGGGCTCTTGCCTGTTCGTGGGGGGCCTGCTGGCCTGGGTGCTGTCGCGCCGCGGCTGGAGACCGGCGTCGGCGACGCTGTCGCTCTCCGTGTCGATGTCGGCGCTGATGCTGCATGCGTGGTACTCCGGGCTCGGCACGCACGCCATCGTGCTCGGCGGCGCCGTGCTGCTGGTGGCGGTGACCGGCATCCTCGTCAACATGACGACGGCCGTCGTGCTGGGCGTCGTGAGCACGCTCGCGATCGCCGCGCTCGAGATCGCCGAGAGCCGTGGCGTCATCTCGGCAACGCTGGCGGAGGCGCAGGTGGACGCCCAATCGCGCACGCTGGCGTACGCGGTGCTGTTCGCGGCCGGCCTGGTCACCGCATGGATCGTGCGGCGCCAGCTGCTGGGCACGGTGCTGCGCTCGCAGGAGCAGGAGCGCCGCATGAGCCGGCTGCTGCACCTGGGCAGCGATTTCACGTGGGAGATGGATCACCACGGCCATCTCACCTACCTGTCGCCGTCGTTCGAGATGCACACGCTGCACAAGGTCGAGGAGTTCATGCAGCTCGCCAGGCCCGGCGGCCCGACCTTCGTCAAGGACGCCCAGTGGGAGCTGCTGCTGGCCGACATGAAGGCGCGCCGGCCGTATCGCGACCGCGTGATCCACTTCGTCGCGACCGACGGCAAGGAGCTGTTCATCACCGGCAGCGGCGAACCGCTGTTCGACGCCACCGGGCGCCACCTGGGCTGGTGGGGCGTGAGCCGCAATGCGACGGCCGAGGTGCTCGCGCAACGCGAACTGCAGCGCTCGCAGGCGATGCTCGATCGGCTGTTCCGCCTCAGCCCCGACGCCGTGTGCGTGGCCAGCATGCGCGACGGCCGCGTGCTGCTCGCCAATCCGGCCTTCCTGCAGTTCGTCGGTCACGAGGAGTCGCAGGTGATGGGACGCAATGGCGTCGAGCTGGGCTTCTGGCGCGACGAGGCACCGATGTTCGCGCTCGGCGCGGCGATCCGTTCGCAGGGCTGGGTGCGCGACTTCCGCTCGGTCGCGTGGTCGGCCGACGGCGCGCAGCACTTCGTGCTGATCACCGCCGCGGCCTTCGACTGGGACGGCGAGGCGGTGGCCGTGATGACCACGCGCGACGTCACCGAGACCGAGCGCGCGAAGCAGGAGGGCGACGCCATCCTCGACAACGCGGTGGTCGGCGTCTGCCTGGTGCGCAACCACCGGCTCGAGCGCGTCAATCCGCAGCTCGAACGCATGCTCGGACTGCCGCTCGGCTCGCTGGTGGGCAAGCCCACCGAGGTGCTGTTTCCGAGCCAGGAGAAGTTCAAGGAGTTCGTGGCCAGCTACGAGTCGTCGCAGGCGGCCGGCGACACGATCGACATCGAGCGCCGCGTGCCGCGCGCCGACGGCGTCAGGCTGCTGCTGCGCATGCGCGGTCGCGCGGTGGACCCGAAGCGGCGCCAGGAGACCGGCACCATCTGGGTGGTCGAGGACATCACCGACCGTCGCCGCGCGGAGCTGGAGCTGGCCGACGCGCAACGCGATGCCGAGGCCGCCAGCCGCGCCAAGAGCAGCTTCCTCGCGACGATGAGCCACGAGATCCGCACGCCGCTGAGCGGCGTGCTGGGCCTCGCGCGGCTGCTGCAGGACGCGTCGCTGCCGACCCCGCGTCGCGCCGCGTACCTCGCCCACCTTGTCGACGCGGCGGAGCTGCTCAACGGCATCGTCTCGGACGTGCTGGACCTGTCCAAGATCGAGGCCGGCCACCTGCAGGTCGAGCACATTCCGTACGACCTGCACGCCGTTGTCTGGAGCGCGTTCCGCACGTTCTCGCCGATCGGCCAGGAGCGCGGGCTCGAGATGAGCTGCCACGTGGCGCTCGACACGCCGCGCGAGGTACTGGGCGATCCGGTGCGGGTGCGGCAGATCCTGTCGAACTACCTGTCCAACGCGCTGAAGTTCACCGACCGCGGCCGCATCCACGTGCACCTGTTCCGGCGCACGCCCGAGATCGCGCGCATCGAGATCAGCGACACCGGCATCGGCGTCAGCCCGGAGCTGCGCGCCACGCTGTTCCAGCCGTTCACGCAGGCCGACAGCTCCACCACGCGCCGCTTCGGCGGCAGCGGCCTGGGCCTGTCGATCTGCCGCGAGCTCGCCACGCTGATGGGCGGCAACGTCGGCCTCGACAGCGACGGCCGCACCGGCAGCTGCGCCTGGGTGGACCTGCCGCTGGTCACCGCCAGCGAGGAGGACTTCAGCACGATCGCGAGCCCGCTCGACGACACGCCGCAGCAGCCGCTGCAGGGCATGTGCGTGCTGCTGGCCGAGGACAACCCGGTCAACCGCCTGATCGTCGGCGCGATGCTGACGCGCCTGGGCGCCGAGGTCATCGAGGCGGCCAACGGCAGCGAGGCCATCGAGCAGGCGACACTCGCGTACGAGAGCGTGCACGCGATCCTGATGGACCTGCACATGCCCGAGGTCGACGGCATCGAGGCGACGCGCCGGCTGCGCGCGCAGCCGTCCACCGCGCACCTGCCGATCATCGCGCTGACGGCCGCGGTGCTCGACGCCGAACGCGCGCAGGCGCACGCGGCGGGCATGAACGGCTTCGTCTCGAAGCCCGCGGGCGAGGGCGACCTGCTGCGCGCGCTGTGGGCCTACCTGCCCGGCGGCGGCGATGCGCCGCCGAGTGCGTTCATGCGGTTCAATCTCGATTGAATCGTCGCGACGATCCGCTCGTCGCGCCGCGTCAACGCTTGAGCACCTTGGCCACCGCCGGCGCGCGCAGCCGGCCGGCCTCGGGCATGCCGGCGCCCAGCAGCGGCCGCAGGTAATCGAAGAACGCCGGCGTGACGTCGTTGCCGGCGGCCGCGATGAGTTCGTCCTCCATCGTGCGCGTCTTGCCGGCGACGGCCTCGAGCGGCTGCAGCACGATGTCGATCGCATAGTCGCCGCTGCGGCGGATCGCGACGGAGCCGTCGGTGTCGCCCCACATCGCGTATTGAACGGCCTTCTCGCCGACCTCGCGCGCCTCGTGCTGGTCGACGTCGGAGACGCAACCGAGGAACGAGCGCTGCAGGTAGCCGAAGGTGTCGCCGCGCACGCGCTTGATCTTGAGCTTGTCCTTGATCTCGTCGCACAGCAGGTCGGCCAGCGCGCCGGTGCCCGACAACTGCACGTTGCCGTGGGCGTCGCGCTCGACGTTCTTCGCGAGCTTCTCGGCGATGGTCGCGCCGCTCTCGTCGTGGATGCCTTCGGAGACGGCGATCACGCAGCGGCCGTGCTTTTCGTACGTCGCCTTGACGTCGGCGAGGAAGCCGTCGATCGAGAAGGTGCGTTCGGGCAGGTAGACCAGGTGCGGTCCGTCGCCGGGGAAGCGGCGCGCCAACGCGGCGGCGGCGGTCAGGAAGCCGGCGTGGCGGCCCATCACGACGCCGAGGTAGACGCCCGGCAGCGCGGCGTTGTCGAGGTTGGCGCCGGAAAACGCCTGTGCGACGAAGCGCGCCGCCGACGGATAGCCGGGCGTGTGATCGTTGCCGACGAGGTCGTTGTCGATCGTCTTGGGGATGTGCACGCAGCGCAGCGGATGGCCGGCCTTGCGCGCCTCGTCGGCGACGATGCGCACGGTGTCCGACGAGTCGTTGCCGCCGATGTAGAAGAAGTAGCCGATGTCGTGCGCCTGCAGCACCGCGAGGATGCGCTGGCAGTACGCGAGATCGGGCTTGTCGCGCGTGGAGCCGAGCGCGGACGCCGGCGTGCGCGCCACCTGCTCGAGGTTGTGCAGCGTCTCCTGCGTGAGGTCGACCAGCTCCTCGTCGACGATGCCGCGCACGCCGTGCAGCGCGCCGTAGACACGCTCGACCTGCGGGAATCGCCGCGCCTCCAGCACCACGCCGACCAGCGACTGGTTGATGACGGCGGTCGGGCCGCCGCCTTGCGCGACGAGGATCTTGATCGAACTCATGAGCGGCACTCCTTCAACAAGAATGCCGACGATCTTAATCTTGTGAACGGCGGTGGCGATGGATGTCGTGCGTGACGAACGGGTCGTCGCCCTCCGGCCGTTCCAGCCAGTGCGGATGCTCCAGCGTGTTGTTGATGTCCGTCAGGCCGCTTTCCCAGTGGCTGCGCATCGTGACGGCGCCGAACTCGTAGTCCTTGGACAGGCCGTCCCACTCCTTGTCCTGGTAGATCAGCTGGATCACGCTGACGCTGCGCGCCGTCGCTTGCGCCGCGGCGGCGCGGCAGGCAGGACTCCGGTCGCGCACTTCCTGCGGGATCTGCTCGAGCACCTCGCGCAGCATGCGGCGCTGGCGCTGCTCCTGCGCCTGCATGTTGGTGATGGCGCGCGTGCGGCTCGAGAACTGGATGTCCTTGACGCGCTCCTGCGCGTCGACCACGTTGGTGGGCACCTTGCCGCGCGCGCTCCACAGGTCGATCTGGAAGGCCAGCGTGTCGCGCCGCGGGTGGTCGTCCAGCACCTGCGTGAGCGGCGTGTTGGAGACCAGGCCGCCGTCCCAGTAGTAGTGCACCGGACGCGGCGCGCCGCTCGCGCGCGAGGCCTCGATCGGCCCCGGATCCTCGATGGCGATCGCCGGAAAGCCCGGCGGCAGCGCGCCCGAGGCCATGATGTGCTCGGCGCGGATGCGCTTGCGCCAGCGGCCGTGCTGGTTGTCGAAGGCCTCGAAGTTGCCGGTCGCCACGTTGACGGCCGACACCGTCAGGCGCGTCACGCCCGCGTTGATGCGATCGAAGTCGACCAGTCGCTCCAGCGTCGCCTTCAGCGGCGCGGTGTCGTAGAAGCTGGCGGCGTTCGGCGGCTGCGGCCCGAGGAACGCGGTGGTGGGACGCGGCGTGAAGAAGCCGCGCTGGCCTTCCGTGAGTGCGCGCCACGCGTTCCAGCTGTTCCAGATCTCGCGCCGCCAGTCGTCCACGGGTTCGACGAGCGCGTCCATGAAGGCCATCGCGTCCGGATAGGCGGCCGGGCGCGACACGGTGTTCCAGAATTCGCGCAGCTTCTCGACGCGGCTCGCCGGTTCGTTGCCGGCGATGATCGCCGCGTTGATCGCGCCGATCGAGATCCCGGCCACCCAGTCGGGCTCGATGCCGGCGGTGGCCAGGCCTTCCATCACGCCGGCCTGGTAGGCGCCCAGCGCGCCGCCGCCTTGCAGCACGAGGGCGATGGTGTCGAACGGTGGGCGGGTCAGGGTCATGGCACTCCAGTGCGGCGCAAAACGGACCCCGCAGCTTATCGGGTTCATGTTGCAGGGCGCTGAAAGCGGCCATTCGGCCTGATCTAATGGGCCCATGAGCCACACACCCCCCGCCCACCTGGCGGCCGATTTCGCGGCCCGGGGCATCTCGGATGTCGAATGCGTGTTCCCGGACGTCTCCGGCCATCCGCGCGGCAAGCTGATGCCGGCGTCCGCCTTCGCGAGCGGCGCCGAACTGCGCATTGCGCAGGCGATCCCGATGCAGTGCGTGACGGGCGACTACTCGTACGACCCCATCTTTCCCGACCAGGATCCGGACGTGCTGCTGGTGCCCGACTACGCCACGGTCAAGCCGGTGCCCTGGGCCAGCGTGCCGCGCGCGCTCGCCATCCACGACTGCCACGAACTCACCGGCGAGCGCTGCCAGTTCGCGCCACGCACGATCCTGCGCGACGTGATGGCGCGCTACGAGCGCCACGGGCTGCGCCCGGTCGTCGCGCCCGAGATCGAGTTCTACCTGACCGCGCCCAACGACGATGCGGCGCAGCCGCTGCGCGCGCCGGTCATGCGCGGCGGCCGCACGGAAGTGGGCCAGTCGGCGTTCAGCCTCGACACGCTCAACGAGCACGCCGCGTTCTGGGACGAGTTCCGCGCGGCGCTCGCCACGCTGGGCATCCGCGCCGACACCTGGATCCACGAGGTCGGCCTGACGCAGTTCGAGATCAACCTGCTGCACGACGATCCGCTGGTCGTCGCGGACCAGGCCTTCCTCTTCAAATATGCGGCCAAGGAAGTGGCGTTGAAGCACGGCATGAACGCCGTCTTCATGGCCAAGCCGATCGCGCACCAGCCGGGCAGCTCGATGCACCTGCACCAGAGCCTGGTCGATGCCGACGGCCGCAACGTCTTCAGCACCGCCGACGGCGGCGAGAGCGACCTGTTTCGCCAATACATCGCGGGCCTGCAGGCCAACCTGCCCAGCCTGATGTTGCTGTTCGCGCCGTTCGTGAATTCGTATCGGCGCTTCGTCAAGGGCAGCCAGGCGCCCGTCAACTTCCACTGGGGCTACGACAACCGCACCGCGGGCCTGCGCATCCCGCGCAGCGGCCCGGCCGCGCGCCGTGTCGAGAACCGCGTGGCCGGTGCCGACGCGAACCCGTATCTCGTGATCGCCGCGACGCTGGCCGCCGGCCTCGATGGCATCGAGCGCGCGCTGCCGCCCACCGATGCCATGGACGACAGCGCCTACGAGCAGGCCCACGCGCTGCCGCGCAGCGTCGATGCCGCGCGCGAGGACTTCGTGCGCGACGGCGTGGCCGTGCGCCTGTTCGGCGAGCGTTTCGTGCGCGCCTATGCCGCAGTCAAGGAGGTCGAGTACGAGAGCTGGCTGGCCGAGATCGGCGCGTGGGAGCGGCGTTTCCTGGCGGCCCAGGCATGACGAAGACGGTCGCGGTCATCGGCGCGGGGCCGGCCGGCCTGATGGCCGCCGACGTGCTGCAGTCGCACGGCGCGCAGGTGCACGTGTTCGACGCGATGCCCTCGGTGGGCCGCAAGTTCCTGCTGGCCGGCATCGGCGGCCTGAACCTGACGCACTCCGAGCCCATGCCGGGCTTTCTCGCGCGCTACGCGCAGCGCGCGCCCGCGCTGGCGCCCTATCTCGACGCCTTCGGCCCCGACGCCGTGCGCGCGTGGGCGCTGGAACTCGGCGTCAAGACCTTCGTCGGCACATCGGGACGCGTGTTCCCGACCGACATGAAGGCCGCGCCTCTGCTGCGCGCGTGGCTGCACCGACTGCGCGCGGGCAGTCATGACGAAGAAGGCGGCCAGCAGCCGGTGCAGTTCCACATGCGCCACCGCTGGCTGGGTTGGAGCGACGACGGCGCGACGCTGCGTTTCGCGCACGCCGGCGGCGAACTGGTGTTTGCAGCGGACGCCACCGTGCTGGCGCTTGGCGGCGCGAGCTGGTCGCGCCTCGGCTCGGACGGCGCCTGGGTGCCGCTGCTCGAGGCTCGCGGGGTCGACATCGCGCCGCTGCGCGCGAGCAACTGCGGCTTCGACGTCGCGCCCACCGGCCCGGATCGCAGCGGCTGGAGCGCGCACCTGCGCGAGCGCTTCGCCGGCGAGCCTGTCAAGCCGGTGACGATCACGGCGGCCGATGCCGCCGGCGTCGTGCATCGCCAGCAGGGCGAGTTCGTCGTCACTCGGACCGGCATCGAGGGCAGCCTGGTCTACGCGTTCTCGGCCGGCCTGCGCGACGAGATCGCCGCGCAAGGCCGGGCGACGCTGACGCTGGACCTGCTGCCGCAGCACACGCCGGAGCAGGTGCGCGCCGAGACGCGGCGGCCGCGCGGCACGCGCAGCCTGTCGACGCACCTGAAGAGCCGGCTGCACCTGCAGGGCGTGAAGATGGGCTTGCTGCACGAGTTGCTGTCGCCCGCGCAGCTGAACGACCCGGACGTGCTGGCCGGCTTCATCAAGGCCTTGCCGCTGGTGCTCGCGGCGCCGCGGCCGATCGACGAGGCGATCTCGAGTGCCGGAGGCGTGCGCTTCGAGGCCCTGGACGCGCGCCTCATGGCCGGCGCGGTGCCGGGCCTGTTTGTTGCCGGCGAGATGCTGGATTGGGAGGCGCCCACCGGCGGCTACCTGCTCACAGCCTGTCTCGCCACCGGCCGTGCCGCCGGCCAGGGCGTCATGGCCTGGTGGAACGCCCGTTGACCACGCCCCGCTACCATTGACCTTCTCGATGATCTCGACACCTGCCCGCATGCCCCCGCGCTCTCCGTCCCGCCGTTCCCGTTCCGATGTCGTGATCGACGTCGACATGCCCGAGGTCAAGCCGCCGGTCCGCCCGCAGCCCGCGGACATCGCCGCGCCCGGCGCGCTGCTGCTGGCGCTCGAAGGCCGTGCGCCATGGGAGTTCGCGGCCAGCATCGTGGCGGCGCCGTGGCTGCGCAAGCTGCCGATGGGCGACGGCCATCGCGTGCTGGTGCTGCCGGGCCTGGCCGCCAACGACCTCACCACGCTGCCGATGCGCGCGTTCCTGAAGGATCGCGGCTATCAGCCGTCGCCGTGGGACCAGGGCCTGAACCTGGGCCCGCGCGCAGGCGTGCTCGACGCGCTGCGCGCGCGCGTGCGCGAGCTGTTCGAGCTCGATCGCAAGAAGATCAGCCTTGTCGGCTGGAGCCTCGGCGGCGTCTACGCGCGCGAGCTCGCCAAGGAGATGCCCGCGATGATCCGCTGCGTGATCACGCTGGGCTCGCCGTTCGCCGGACCGCCGCAGGCCACCAACGCGTGGTGGCTGTTCGAGCGCGTCAGCGGCCATCCGGAGCCGGACGCCGAGATGCAGGCCGCGCTGCGTGTTGCGCCGCCGGTGCCCACGACGTCGATCTATTCGCGCACCGACGGCATCGTCGCGTGGCAGTGCAGCCTGAACCCGCCGGGCGCGCTGGCCGAGAACATCGAGGTGCACGCCAGCCACATCGGCCTGGGCCTGAACCCGCTCGCGATGGTGGCCATCGTCGACCGCCTCGCGCAGGATCCGAAGCGCTGGCGGCGCTTCGACACCCATGGCCTGCGCCGCTTCTTCTTCAAGACCAGTCACTGACATGAAGGTGCACGCCAACGGCCTGATGATCGAGGTGGACGACCAGGGTCCGCGCGACGCGCCGGTGGTGCTGCTGGTGATGGGCCTGGGCATGCAGCTCACGGGCTGGCCCGACGAACTCGTCGCGTTGCTGCTGGCGCAGGGCTTTCGCGTCGTGCGCTTCGACAACCGCGACGCCGGCCTCAGCGACGGCTTCGACCACGCCGGCGTGCCCAGCATCCCGCTGAACGCGCTGCGCCATTTCCTGCGCCTCCCGGTGCGCGCGCCGTACGCGTTGAAGGACATGGCCGCCGACGCCATCGGCGTGCTGGACGCGTTGGGCATTGCACGGGCACACGTCGTCGGTGCGTCGCTGGGCGGCATGATCTGCCAGCACATCGCGGCGGCCTGGCCCGAGCGCGTGGCCAGCGTCACGCTGATCATGACCACCAGCGGATCGCGGCGCCTGCCCGGCCCGACGAGCGCGGCCCGGCGCGCGCTGCTGTCTCAGCCCGCCAGCCGCGACCCCGAGTCGCTGATCGCGCACTCGGTCAACGTCTTCTCGGTGATCGGCAGCCCGGCCTATCGCCTGTCGCCGGCCGAGATGCGCGCGCGGGTCGCCGCGAGCATCGCGCGTGCGCAGCGTCCGCAAGGCTCCGCGCGCCAGCTGCTCGCCATTGCCGCCGACGGCGATCGCACGCCGATGCTGGCGCGCATCCAGGCGCCGACGCAGGTGATCCACGGGGTTCTCGATCCGCTGGTGCCGGTGGAGAACGGCCGCGACCTGGTCAAGCGCATCCCCGGCGCGCTGGGCGACTTCATCGACGGCATGGGCCACGACCTGCCGCAGCAGCTGCTGGGCCGCATCTCGCAAGGCATCGCGGCCAACGTGCGGCGCGCGGGCTGACGACCGGCCTGTAACAGGTGGGATCGCCGCCGGTGCCGCGGGCACGCGGATTGGCGGGGACCGAGGCGGGAAACCCCGTCGACCGTGGCCTGCGGCCTCGCAGGGAGTAAGTGCCTGCCAACGGAAATGCCGGCGCTCGGCGTCCAGCAGCGCGTCGTGGGCGGCCCGCTCGGCCGGCCCCTGTCGCTGGCGCGCACCAAGATCGCTCATGAAGCCGGGCCCGCCGCAGGGAATTGGCGCGTTGCGGCGGCCCGGCAAGCCTTGCAGCGCGTCGAAATGCGGCTCGCGTGGGCCAGACCTGTCTAGTCAGGTGGCCGCGGTGGCTAGTCTTGTCTAGTCAACCTAGGGGGATGGCTCCGGAAGCGCCTGCTTCGCGCGGCCGCGGCAATGAAAAAGGGCCGATCGGTTGCCCGATCGGCCCTGGTCCGGTGCCGGATGCGACCCCGAAGATCGCGTCCGGCTGCCCGTCGTGCTCAGTTTGTGGTGACGGACACGTCGTCGAGGACGAACGAGGTCTGCAGCGAACTGTCTTCCGTGCCCGTGAACTTCAGCGTCACCGACTTGCCGATGTAGGCGTTCATGCTGATCGTCTTCAGCACGTAGCCGCTGGCCGCGTTCAGGTTCGAGTACGTCGCCAGCGTCGTCGTCGTGCCGCCGCTGGTCACGCCGACCGTCAGCTTGTCGTACGCCGTGGTCTTCGTCGTCTCGGCCGTGTCGATGTGCAGGTAGAACGACAGCGTGGCGGTGGTCTTGCCGGCCGGAACCGTGAAGGTCTGCGACACCGTGTCCGTGTGCGTCGTGCCGTAGCCGTCGAGCCAGGCGAAGCCCGTGCCGCTGTGCGCGGTCTCGCCGGAGCAGGTGGAGTTCGTGCACCACACGCCCGAGGTCATCGTCCACGGGGACGCGGAGCCTTCGAATCCGCCGTTGACGACGGGGCTGGGCGACGGCGCGGGCGTGGGAGCCGGCGGGGGCGACGGCGGGGTCGGGGCCGGCGGCGGGGACGGCGGGGTCGGGGCCGGCGGCGGGGTCGGGGTGCCCGAGAAAGCCGCCGAGAAGTTGGCGACCTGCACCGAGCCGTAGCCCGAAGCGTAGTCCCAGCCGGTGCCGGCGGCGTAGCCCTGGTTGCCCGAGGTCACGTCGTGGAACCAGCTCGGGTTCGCGGCGGCGCCCTGGTACATCGTCTGCGCCGGGAAGGGCAGCGTGTTGCCGTGCGCGGCCTGGATACGCGTCCAGAAGCCGGCCCACAGCGGGGCGGCCAGCGAGGTGCCGCCGATCTGCTCTTGCGAGCCGTTGATCAGCACCAGCGCGCCGGAGCTGGGGTTGGCGTCGAACGCGATGTCGGGCACGCCGCGCATCGTGGAGCTGCCGAGCACGCCAGCGGCGGTCTGCCAGCTGGGCGCGCTTTCCGTCAGCGAGGGGCCGCCGCCGGCGCCGCCGGAGGACGATTGCTGGCAGCTGGAGGCGCTGGTGCAGGACCACACCGTTTCGCCCGACCAGGTGTTTCCGCCGGTCGTCGACAGCGTGGTGCCGCCGACGGCCATCACGTAGGGCGAGACGGCCGGATAGCTCTGCGCCTTGCCGGCGGTGGCGCCGCACTCGTAGGCACCGGAGTCGCCCGAGGAGACCGAGAACATCTGGCCTTGCGAGACGGCCGTCTCGAAGATCGCGTCCTCGGTCGCTTCGCTCGAGCCTTCGTCGCTTTCGCAGCCGCCCAGCGAGACGTTGATCGCGCGGGCCTTGTTGTCCGTGACGGCCTTGTTGTAGCCCAGGGTCAGGTTGGCGTCGCTCAGCGAGTTGACGTTGTACAGGATCATCTGCGAGATCGTGCCGCCGGCAGCGGCGAGCGAGCTCTGCGAGTCCATGTTCCATTCGTCGGTGCCCGACGTGCTGGTGCCGGCGGTGCCGACCACGGTCGTCGTGACGTTGGGAACCGGGTAGCCGGCGCTGGAGGCGAAGCTCTTCAGGTCGGTGATGGTCTGCGTGAGACTGCCCGATGTGATGATGCCGATGGTGCCGGTGGTGGCGCTCGGCAGGCTCGACGCGCCGTAGATGGCCGGGAAGTTCGGGATGCTGATGGCGCTGGTGGCTTGCGGCGTGATGGCGTCGGTCTTGGCCGCGCGCTTCAGCTGGGTGTGCATCATGTGCACGGTCTGCAGGCCGACGACGCCGTTCACCACGCTGGCCAGGTGTTCGGGCACCATCGCGTCGGTGACGTTCGCGTAGGCGCGGCGGCCGTCGACGTTGTACTCGTGCAGGTCGGCCTTGAACGCCGTGCGGATCGCGCCGGCCGTGCCGGTGGCGCTGATCAGCAGGTTGTTCGGGGCGACGTCGATGTTGGTGAAGCCCTGGGCGCGCAGGTAGGCGACGACGGCTTGCGCCTGCGCGGCGGTCGGCGCGTACTGGGCCATGAACTCGGCCGAGCTCAGCGGACGCACGCCGGGGGCGCCGGCCATCAGCTTGGCGGTGAGCTTGTCCAGGGCTGCCTTGTTGCGCAACTGCAGGGAGACGACGACGTCGACCTGTTCGCCGGCGCGCAGCGGAGCAACGTGGATGGCGGCGCGGGGATCATGGGCCTTCGTGGTCGTGGCGACCCACGCTTCGGAAGTGGCGGCGTGGGCCGAGATGGCGAAGACGCTGGCCATCAGGGCCGACAGCAGCTTCATCTTGTCGACTCCGACTGCAGGAGCCTGCCGGCTCGAAGCTTGTCCTTGATTCTTCATGGAACTCTTCTCCTAATCGATGGGTCAGTTCACGCAATTCGTTGACGTGAATTTTTGCTATGTGAGCGGCAATTCGATTTTGTCGGTGACGCTCGTGGAAGCATCGCGATCACCGATTGGGGTTATCCAGTTCGGGGGGAGGTCGTCGATGCAGGCGCTGATTCTGTGCCGCCGCAATATCAGCGGTATCGGGTGGAACCCCGAGGGGTACGACGGTGCATAAATTGCACCTCGACCGTGCAGTAGTCCGAAGTTGGCGCGTACTCTTTCCCTTGGCTGGGCCGTGGGAAAGACTTGTTTCGAGAGCGCGTGAATTGTTACTGCGGCGATTAACGCTTGATTAATTCGAGCCCGACTACTGAATTACTTCAGCATTAAATCAAATCGGTGTTCGAGTTCGGGAAACCCCTGTTCGGGATTAGACGAGGTTCTCGAATCCAAATATGCAAATAACCTGTCGGCCATACAACGAAAAACGCAGCCCGGAGGCTGCGCGCGTACCCTGTTTCGGGTATTGTTCGTATCGCAATACCCAGTTCCGGGTATATCGCAACCAAATGAATGTCAGGTAGTGGCGTTTGCCACGTGACTACCCGCATGCGCCGCCGCCAGCGCCGTCATGTTGACGATGCGGCGCACTGTCGACGACGGCGTCAGCACGTGCACCGGCGCGTTGGCCCCGAGCAGGATCGGCCCGATCGTCACGCCGTGGCCGCCGGTCATCTTCAGCACGTTGAACAGGATGTTGGCGGCGTCCAGGTTCGGGCAGATCAGCACGTTGGCGGCGCCCTTGAGCGTCGAATCGGGCAGCAGCGCCTCGCGCAGTTCCTCGCTGAAGGCGGCGTCGCCCTGCAGCTCGCCGTCGGCGGACACGTCGGGCATGCGCTGCACGAACAGGTCGCGCGCGGCGCGCATCTTCTTGGCCGACGGCCGCGTGCTGCTGCCGAACATCGAGTGCGACAGGAACGCCACCTGCGGCACCAGGCCGAAGCCGCGCACCTCCTCGACCGCCATCGAGGCGATGTCGGCCAGCTGTTCGGCCGTCGGGTCGTCGTTGACGGAGGTGTCGGCGATGAACAGCGTGTGCTTGTCCAGCAGCAGCGCGTTGACGGTGGCGAAGCACTGCGTGCCCGGGCGCTGGCTCACGACCTCGCGCAGGTGCCCGAAATGGCGGTCGAAGCGTCCGACCAGGCCGCACAGCATCGCGTCGGCGTCGCCCAGGTGCACCATCAGCGCCGCGATCGTGGTGTTGGAGCGGCGCACCGTGGCCTTGGCCATGTCGGGCGTGACGCCGTCGCGCGCGTTGAGGCGGTGGTAAGTCTCCCAGTACTGGCGGAAGCGCGTGTCGTCCTCGGGATTCACGACCTCGAAGTCGCGGCCGGCCTGCAGGCGCAGGCCCGCGCGCTCGATGCGCGATGCGATGACGGCCGGGCGGCCGACGAGGATCGGCTTGACGAGGCGTTCGTCGAGCGCGATCTGCACGGCGCGCAGCACGCGCTCGTCCTCGCCCTCGGCGTAGACCACGCGCTTCTGGGTCTGGCGCGCCGCGCTGAACAGCGGCCGCATCAGCATGCCCGTGTGCGACACGAAGCGGTCGAGCGAATGCACGTAGGCGTCGAAGTCCTTGATCGGGCGCGTCGCGACGCCCGAGGCCTCGGCCGCCTTCGCCACCGCCGGCGCGATGCGCAGGATCAGGCGCGAGTCGAACGGCGTCGGGATCAGGTAGTCCGGGCCGAAGCGCAGCTCGCGGCCCGGGTAGGCGGCGGCGACCTCGCCCGAGATCTCGGCCTTCGCGAGATCGGCGATCTCCTGCACGCAGGCCACCTTCATCGCCTCGGTGATGCGCGTGGCGCCGCAGTCGAGCGCGCCGCGGAAGATGTACGGGAAGCACAGGACGTTGTTGACCTGGTTCGGATAGTCCGAGCGCCCGGTGGCGATGATGCAGTCCGGACGCACCGACTTCGCGAGCTCGGGCCGGATCTCGGGCTCGGGATTGGCGAGCGCCAGGATGATGGGCTTGGCGGCCATGGACTTGACCATGTCGGCGGTGATCGCGCCGGCCGCGGAGCAGCCCAGCACGACGTCCGCGCCTTCCATCGCCTCGGCCAGCGTGCGCATGGCCGTCACCTTCTGGTAGCGCTTCTTCGACTCGTCGAGCTTGTCCTCGCGGCGGTCGTGGATCACGCCCTTGGAGTCGCACACCGTGACGTTGGCGCGGTTGACACCCAGCTCCACCATCAGGTCGAGGCAGGCGATGGCCGCGGCGCCGGCGCCGGACACCGCGATCTTCACCTCGCCGATCTTCTTGCCGACGAGTTCGAGCCCGTTGATCAGCGCCGAGGTCGAGATGATGGCCGTGCCGTGCTGGTCGTCGTGGAAGACCGGAATGTTCATGCGCTCGCGCAGCTTCTTCTCGATGTAGAAGCACTCGGGCGCCTTGATGTCCTCGAGGTTGACGCCGCCCAGCGTGGGTTCGAGCGCTGCGATGATGTCGACCAGCTTGTCGGGGTCGCGCTCGGCCAGTTCGATGTCGAACACGTCGATGCCCGCGAACTTCTGGAACAGGCAGCCCTTGCCCTCCATCACCGGCTTGCCGGCCAGCGGGCCGATGTCGCCCAGGCCCAGCACCGCGGTGCCGTTGGTGACGACGCCGACCAGGTTGCCGCGCGCGGTGAAGTCGTGCGCCAGCGTCGGATCGGCCTCGATGGCGAGGCAGGCGTAGGCGACACCCGGCGAGTAGGCCAGCGACAGGTCGCGCTGGTTGGACAGCGGCTTGGTGGGCGTGACCGCGATCTTGCCGCGCACCGGGCTGCGGTGGTACTCGAGGGCGGCGTCGCGCAGCGCTTCTTCGGCGGGCGACAGGGCGGCGGTGTTCTTTTCCATGAGGTCTCCTTCTCCGGCGTCCTACCGGGGAAAGGAATCTTGCCAGCGTTCTGTAACCACATTGAAACCCTCGGGCAGTGACCCTTCGCGGGTAAGCAGCAAGCCTTCGCGACGCCTCAGTGGACGTCGGTGATCGGCTCGGCGCGGGCCTTGGCGATGCCGCAGGCCACCAGCCGTTCGCAATACCGCTGCAGCCGTTGCGAGTCGCAATGGATCACCAGCGAATGCACGCGGCCCCAGCGCAGCTCGAACTCGTGCACGCCGGTGTTGGAGCCCTGCGTGCCGTCCGGCAGCCTGAAGCGGTCGTCCCACGCGACCGCGGCCATCGTCTTCCAGGGCATGCCGCCGACGACGATGGCGTGGACGCCCGCCGGCTCGCCCGACTGGACGCCGGCGCGCTGGTGCGGCGCATGGTCGCCGGCCTGCTGCAGCTGCCGGACCCGACGGCCGGCCGTCGGCGCTGAAGAGATTCACCCCGTTCCGGCGCCGCGTCCGTTCAACCGCCACCAGCCCTGAAAAGGAATCGGCGATGAACCCGACCCTGCAATCTCTTTCCCGGCGCCGCGGCCTGCTGGCCGCCTGCGCGGCGGCGGCCCTCCTGACCCTGGCCGGCGTGCCCGCCGCGCGCGCGGACAGCCGCCTGGTGCAGGTCGACGTCGTCGACCGCGACGACGGCGCGACGCTGCACGTCTGGCGCGACCACGGCCGGCCCGTCGTCGCCGGCCGCCCTGGCGCGCGCTATTCGGTGCGCCTCGTCAACATGAGCGGCGAGCGCGTGCTCGCGGTGGTGGCGATCGACGGCGTCAATGTCGTCTCCGGCGAGACGGCCGGCGTCGGCCAGCGCGGCTACGTGCTGCAGCCGTGGCAGCGCACCGAGATCACCGGCTGGCGCAAGAGCGACGACGAGGTCGCGGCCTTCGAATTCACGTCGCTCGCCGATTCCTACGCCGTGCGCACCGGCCGGCCGCAGGACGTCGGCGTGATCGGCGTGGCCGTGTTTCGCGAGGCGGCGCCGGTCGAGGTGTCGGACGCGCGGCCCGCGCCGCGTTTCGAGGGCGCGGCCAAGGCGGCACCTGCGCCGTCGCTCGACGCGCAGCCGGCACCCGAATCGCGTCGCGCCGATGTGGCGGGCGCGACGGCACCGACGGCGCGCGATCGCCTGGGCACCGGCCACGGCGAGCGCGAGACCTCGGTCGTGCGCATCACGAGCTTCCAGCGCGCGAGCGCGCGGCCCGACCAGCGCGTGGAGATCCGCTACGACAGCCTCGACAACCTCGTCGCCGCCGGCATCGTGCCGCCGCCGCACGTGGCGACGACGTCGCCGCACGCGTTCCCCGCCGATCCGCCGCGGGACTATGTGCCCGATCCGCCGCTGCGCTGACGCCCTTGGAGCTGGCGCCGATCCGGTGGCCTGAGACCGACACGCACGGGTTAGCATCGTGGCCCGTGCAGGCCCAACCCCATCCCGATCCGACCCTCGCGTTGATGCGCGAGGCGGACGACGAACGGGTACTGGCCGATGCCACGTCGGCCGATCCCACGCCGCCGGCCGCCGACAGCGACGAATTCCTGATGCATGCCTTCGCCGGCGGCGACGCCGCCGCCTTCACCCGTCTCTACGACCGCCACGAGCGGGCCGCCTGGCGCTTCATCCGCCATCGCCTCGGCGCGCAGCACGAGGGCGCGGCCGACGACGTGCTGCAGGAGACCTGGATCAGCGTCGCGCGCGCCGCGCCGCGCTACGTCGCCACCGCGCGCTTCACCACGTGGCTGTTCACCGTGGCCCGCAATCGCGTCATCGATCACCTGCGCGCGCAGTCCAACGCGATGTTGTCGATCGATGCGCCGCTGGCCGGATCCGACGCCGACGAGGACGGTGAGCGCTGGGCCGACCGCGTCGCGGCCGCGGCGTCCGACGAGCCGATCGCGCGCATCGAATCGCGCCAGCAGGCCGAGGCCTTCCTGGCCGCGCTGGCGCAGTTGCCCGAGCCGCAGCGCGAGGCCTTCGTGCTGCAGGCCGAGGGCGGGCTCAGCATCGACGAGGTCGCGAGCGCGACGGGCGTCGGCGCGGAGACGGCCAAGACGCGGCTGCGCTACGCCAAGGCCAGGCTGCGCACGCTGCTGGCCGGATGGAGGGCGACATGAGCGTCGACAAGCCCGAGCGTCCGGACGACGACCTCGACCAGGCCTACGCGCAGGCCCGCGCGCTCGCCGACGACGGCCGCGGGCCGGCGGCGTCGGTGCGCGCCAACGTGCTGGCAGTCGCGCGCGAGGCGGCGGAACAGGCGAAGGCGCGCGTCGCCGCCGAGGCAGGCGCGACGCCGCCGCTGAAGCAGGTCGCGTCGCCCGTGGCCGCGGCCGGGCGCGGGCGCGCCATGGCCGTCAACCTGTCGTCGTGGCGCGTGCGTTCGGGCGCGGCCCTCTGCGCCGTGCTGCTCGTGGCGCTGGGTGTCTGGCGCTTCGACGAGAACCACCGCTTCGACGGCGGCACGCAAGTCGCGACGGCCTCGCTGGAGCTCGCGACGCCGCCGACCGCGGCGCTGCCGAAGGAGCTCGCGGCGCCGACGCTGGCCGCCGCATCGATTCCGTATGCGTCGCCGCCGCCGGTCGTCGAGGACCCGGTCGACAGCACCTCGGGCGTCGCCGCGGCCGCGAGGCCGGTGCGGCGCGGCAACGGCGGGGACGTGGTCGTCGCGCAGGCCGAGCCGACCTATCGCTCGCTGCGAGCGGCGCCGCCGCCCGAGGCTCGTCGGCCGCCGCCGGCCGCGGCGCCGTCGCGCGACACGACGGACGTCGCGATGCCCGCGCCGGCGTTGAAGGCCAACGACGCGCCGGCGGCCCCGGTGCCGGCCCAGTCGTCGACGACGGTGACTGTTACCGCAGCGGCCGCGCCGCCGCAGCTGGTCACGATGCCGCCGATGCTGCCGTCGGTCGTGCCGCGCCGCGTCCCGGTCGCACCGGCGTATGCGGCCGTCCCGCCGCCGCCCAAGGCATCCGCTGATCAAGTGACCGTCGCCTCGGCCGAGGCCGGCTTGCAGCGCGTCGAGATCACCGGCTCCAGCATCAAGCGAATCGATGTCACCTCCGCCGCGCCCATCGCCGTCGACGCGGCAAGGAAGTCGAACTCGGCGGCGACCGGCAGTGCGAGTGCCCGACAGTCGTCGACGCCATTGCAATCGGCCGCGGACCGCGGCGATGTCGAGGCGTTGAAGACGCTGCTGGCCGACCCCGCGACCCACGTCGATGCGCCCGACGCCGCCGGCCAGACCGCGCTGCTGCACGCCGTGCTGGCGCAGCAGGTCGCGGCCGTGCGGCTGTTGATCGCCGCCGGCGCCGATCCGGCCCGCGCCGACCAGGCCGGGCTGACGCCGCGCACGGCCGCGCAGACGGGCGCGAACGCGGAGATCGCTGCGCTGCTGGGCGCGCCGCGCTGACGCCCGGCTGCGGCGGCGACGGCCTGTCCCCACGAAGTGCCGGTTCGTCGCACCGCGCTGGGGCGTGCGGCGGGCTGCCGTTAGAGTGCAAACCTGGAAATTGCCGAAATCCGCCCGGAGTGCCTTCATGTTGTCCATCGCCTCGCTGACCCACGTCTATCCGAACGGCACCCGCGCGCTCGACGACGTGTCGCTGGAGATCCCGCCGGGCCTGTACGGCCTGCTGGGGCCCAACGGGGCCGGCAAGTCGACGTTGATGCGCTGCCTCGCGACGCTGCAGGTGCCGACCTCGGGCGCGATCCGCTTCGGCGACATCGACGTGCTGGCCGAGCCGCAGAAGCTGCGCGCCAGGCTGGGCTACCTGCCGCAGGACTTCGGCGTCTACCCGCGCGTGTCGGCCTACGAGATGCTCGACCACCTCGCCGTGCTGAAGGGACTCACCGCCAGCGCCGCGCGCCGCGAGACCGTGGAGGCGCTGCTGAACCAGGTCAACCTGTGGGACGTGCGCAAGAAAGCCATCGCGGGCTTCTCGGGCGGCATGCGCCAGAGATTCGGCATCGCGCAGGCGCTGATCGGCAACCCGACGCTGATGATCGTCGACGAGCCCACCGCGGGCCTCGACCCCGAGGAACGCAACCGCTTCAACAACCTGCTGGCCGAGATCGGCGCGACCAAGGTCGTGATCCTGTCGACGCACATCGTCGAGGACGTCGCCGACCTGTGCTCGCGCATGGCGATCCTCGTCGACGGCCGCATCGTCAGCGCCGGCACGCCGGGCGCGCTGATCGACGGGCTCAAGGGCAAGGTCTGGACGCGCGCCGTCGAGGCCGACGAGCTGCCCGGCCTGCGCAAGCAGTTCGCGCTGATCTCGACGCGCCTGCGCGGCGGCCGCACGGTGATCCACGTGCTGTCCGACGCCGCGCCCGACCCGCGCTTCGAGCCGGTGAGCGCCGGCCTGGCCGAGGTCTACTTCTCGACGCTGCACGCGCAGCGCAAGGCGAGCGGCCACTCCACCAACGAGGCGTCGCGCGGCGTCGCGGCGCACTGAACGGCTCGGAGACGCCCGGTCCATGTTTCGTCACATCGCCGCCTTCGAATGGCGCTACCAGGTCAGGAGCCCCGTCTTCTGGGTGTCCTGCGTGATCTTCTTCCTGCTCGCGTTCGCGGCCGTCGCCAGCGACAGCGTGCAGTTCGGCAGCACCGGCAACGTGCACAAGAACGCGCCGTTCGTCATCCTGCATCTGCTCGCGTTCATGGGCGCGTTCTCCGTCTTCGCGACGGTGGCGATCGTCGCCAACGTGGTGGTGCGCGACGACGAGACCGGCTTTGCGCCCATCGTGCGGTCGACGTCCGTCAGCAAGGCGAACTATCTCGGCGGCCGCTTCGTCGGCGCCTGCGCGGCGGCGTTCGTGGTGATCGCGATGATGCCGCTGGGCGCGTGGCTGGGCTCGTTGGCGCCATGGGTGGACTTCGAGAAGTTCGGCCCGGTGCGCATCGGGGACTACTTCTACGCGCTGTTCGTGCTGCAGCTGCCCATGCTGCTGATCACCGCGGCCATCTTCTTCGCGATCGCCACCGCGACACGCTCGATGCTGTGGAGCAGCGTCAGCGCGGTGGCGCTGTGCGGCCTGTTCTTCGCGGTGCGCGGCGCCGGCCGCAACGATCCGGTCTGGGAGCACGTCGCGGCCATCCTCGATCCGTTCGGCTACACCACGCTGGTGTACGTGACCAAGTACTGGAACACGCACGAGCGCAACACCTTCCTGCCGCCGCTGAGCGGCGTGCTGCTGACGAACCGCGTGCTGTGGGCGGCTCTGGCGGCCCTCGTGTTCGCGATCGCGTACCGCCGCTTCGGCTTCGAGATGCGCTTCGACAAGAGCGCCGACGACGCTGCGCAGCCCGAAAGCGTGGCCGGGCCGGTCAAGCTGTCGCGCGCGCGCAAGGCGGCGCGACGCCACCAGAACGAACTCGCCGCGCTCGGCGAGAACAACCCCGCCGGCGTGCGCGAGATGCTCGCCGCCGCCAACCGCAAGAACGCCGCCGCGTTGCCCGACATCCCGCCGGCCACCCGCGCCACCGCGTGCGCCCAGCTGTGGGAACTCGCCAAGCTGGACATGGCCTTCGTGTTCCGCAGCCCGGCCTACTACGTGCTGGTCGCGATCGGCCTGCTGCTGACCGGCATCAACCTCGTGTTCGGCGGCGAGATCCTCGGCAGCCCGTCGTATCCCGTCACGCGGCTGATGGCGCAGACGCTCCTCAACAGCTTCACGCTGCTGCCGATCGTGCTGGCGATCTTCTACGCAGGCGAACTCGTCTGGCGGGACCGCGACCGCCGCATGCACGAGATCGTCGACGCCACGGCCGCGCCGGACTGGACGCACCTGCTGCCCAAGATCGTGGCCATCGTCGCGGTGCTGGTGTCGAGCGCGCTGATCGCGGTGCTCGCGGCCATCCTGTTCCAGGCGCTGCACGGCTATTTCCGCTTCGAGGTCGGCGGCTACTTGGCGTGGTTCGTGTGGCCGGCCTCGGTGGGCGCGGTGATGCTGGCGGTGCTGGCCGTCTTCGTCCAGGTGCTGGTGCCGCACAAGTACATCGGCTGGGGCGTGATGCTCGTGTACATCGTGGTGACCGGCGTGCTGAACACCTTCGGGTTCGAGCACAACCTGTACACCTATGCCGGGTCGCCGCCGGTGCCGTTGTCCGACATGAATGGCATGGGACGGTTCTGGATCGGCCAGCTGTGGCTGCAGATCTACTGGGGCGCGTTCGCGACGATGCTGCTGGCGGTCGCGCACGCGCTGTGGCGCCGCGGCGTGACCGTCGCGCTGCGCCCGCGACTGCGCCAGGCCAGGTACCACCTGCGCGGCGGCGCGGGCGTCACGCTCGCGGGCGCGACGGCGATCTGGATAATCACCGGCGGCTGGATCTTCTACAACACCAACGTCCTCAACGAGTACGTCACGCAGCCCGAGCAGGACAAGCTGGCGGCGGACATCGAGAAGACGCTGCTGCCTTTCGAGAAGGTGGTGCAGCCGCGCGTGGCCGGCGTCACGCTCCGCGTCGACCTGTTCCCGCGCCGGGCGCGCGCGGTCACGCACGGCAGCTTCACGCTGGTCAACCGCAGCGCGCAGCCGATTCCCGTGCTGCACCTGTACTGGGCGCAGAACCTGCGGCTGGACTCGATCTCGCTGGCCGGGGCCACGGTGCAGACCGACTACCCGCGCCTGCACTACCGCATCTACAAGCTCGCCGCGCCGCTGCAGCCCGGCGAGACGCGCACGCTGGTCTTCACGACGACGCTCGAGCAGCGCGGCTTCACCAACGGCAAGCCGCTGACCTCGGTGGTGCCCAACGGCACCTTCGTGAGCAACCTGGAGATCGCGCCGGCCGTCGGCTTCGTGCGCGCCGGCCTGCTCGAGGATCGCGCCAAGCGCCGCAAGTACGGGCTGCCGCCCGAGCTGCGGCCGCCGAAGCTGGAGGACGAGTCGGCACGCCAGTTCAACGAGCTGTCGCACGACAGCGACTGGGTCGACGCCGACATCACCATCACCACCGACGGCGACCAGACGCCGATCGCGCCGGGCCAGACGATCTCGGACACCGGCCTGAGCGCCGATCCGGACGCGCGCCGCACGGTGCGCTTCAGGACGGATGCCCCGATCAACCAGCTGTTCTCGATCCAGTCGGGCCGCTACGCGGTCAAGTCCGCCGTGTGGCACGCGCCCGCGCTTGGCGGCCAGCCGGCGCACGATGTCGCGCTGGCCGTGTACTACGCGCCGGGGCACGAGTTCAACGTCGATCGCATGCTCAAGGCGATGGGCGAGTCGCTGGCGCTGTTCAGCCAGCAGTTCACGCCCTACCAGTTCAAGCAGGCGCGCATCATCGAGTTCCCGGGCTACGCCGCCTTCGCGGAGTCGTTCGCCAACACGATCCCGTTCTCCGAGGACATCGGCTTCGTCCAGCACTGGACCGATCCGACCAAGATCGACGTCGCCACCTACGTGACGGCGCACGAGGTCGGCCATCAGTGGTGGGGCCACCAGCTGGTGCCGGCCAACCAGCAGGGCGGCCCGATGCTGACGGAGACCTTCGCGCAGTATTCGGCGCTGCTCGTGATGGAGCAGCACTACGGCAAGGAGCAGGTGCGCAGGTTCCTGAAGTACGAGCTCGATCGCTACCTGCGTTCGCGCGGCGGCCAGCCGCTGGAGGAACTGCCGTTGAACCGCGTCGAGGACCAGGACTACATCTACTACCGCAAGGGCTCGGTGGCGATGTACTGGGCCAAGGAGGCGCTCGGCGAGGAGGTCGTCAATCGCGCGATGCGCAAGCTGCTGGCGCAATACGCGTTCAAGGGCGCGCCGTACGCGAACACCACCGACTTCCTGCGGCTGCTGCGCGCCGAGGCGGGTCCCGACAAGGAGCAGGTCATCAGCGATCTGTTCGAGAAGATCACGCTGCTCGATCTCAAGGCCAGCGACGCGGTCGCCACGAAGCTGCCCAACGGCAAGTACGAGGTGAAATTCAACGTCGAGGCCCGCAAGTTCTATGTGGACGACAACGGCAAGGAGACCGAGGTGCCGATGGACGAGAACGTCGAGATCGGCGTCTTCTCGGCCAAGCCGGGCAGCCTCGGCTTCGACGCGTCCAGCGAGCTGCGGCTGATCCAGGTGCCGATCCGGCACGGCGTGCTGCCGCAGGCGGCCGACGCGTCCGCGGGCACGACGTCGCGCCGCTGGATCTCCCCGTTCTGGGACAACCACCAAGCGACCCGGATGCCCGGCACGCCGATCACGGTCGAGGTCGACACGCGCCCGCAGTGGGCCGGTGTCGATCCCTACAACAAGCGCATCGACCGCAACTCCGACGACAACCTGACCCAGGTCGACATGCCCAGGTAAAGACTCGTTACCGCCGGGCACGCGCCTTGCGAACGGAACCGGCGTCCCGATGTGGGACGATTGGCTTTCCGGCGCCGCGGGTGCTGTCGAGGGATTGATGAACGGGTTGTGGGTACTGTCGGTCGTGGTGCACGCCTACGTGGCGCTGCGCCTGCTGCCGGGCGTCGTGGCATCGGCCGGCGCGCCGTCGGCGTGGGTTCTCGGCGTGCTGCTGGCGGTGTCGGCAGGCCTGGTGCCGCTGGGCCTGCGGCGCCGCAAGGGCAAGCGCACGCCCGAGGAGGTGCGGCGCAGCGACCTGCTCGCCTGGGCCAGCCTGACGACGATGGGCCTGTTCTCGTCGCTGTTCGTACTGACGGTGATCCGCGACGCCGTCGAGCTGGTGCTGCTGCTGGCCGGCCTCGTCGGCCTGCCCAGGGTGCCCGGGCGCTGGCAGGATCTCAGTGCGGTCGGCGTGCTGGCACTGGCGTCGTTCGTCACGCTGATCGGGCTGTACAACGCGCGCAAGCCACCGCGCGTCAAGATCGTCGACGTGCCGCTGAAGGACCTGCCGGCCGCGCTGCACGGCTTCAAGATCGCGCAGATCTCGGACATGCACATCGGCCCGACGATCAAGCGACCGGCGATGAAGTACGTCGTCTCGACGATCAACAAGCTGGACGTCGACGCCGTCGCCATCACCGGCGACCTGGTCGACGGCAACGTCTACGAGCTGTCGCGCCACGTGGCGCCGCTGGCCGGCCTGCGCTCGCGCCACGGCACCTTCTTCGTCACCGGCAACCACGAGTACTACTCGGGCGTGCAGCCGTGGCTGAAGTACCTGCCGACGCTGGGCGTGCGCGTGCTGCTCAACGAACACGTGATCCTGCTGCACCGGCACGCGCCGATCGTGCTGGCGGGCGTCACCGATTTCTCGGCCGCCAGCTACGACACCAGCCATCGCAGCGACGTCGCGCTGGCCGTCACCGGCGCGCCGCGCGCGGCCGTCAAGGTGCTGCTCGCGCACCAGCCGCGCAGCGCGGCGGCCGCGGAGGCCGCGGGCTTCGACCTGCAGATCTCCGGCCACACGCACGGCGGCCAGTTCCTGCCCTGGAACTTCTTCGTGCGCTTCCAGCAGCCGTTCACGTCGGGCCTGCATCGCGTCAAGAACATGCTGGTCTACGTCAGCCGCGGCACCGGCTACTGGGGGCCGCCGAAGCGTTTCTTCGCGGCGTCGGAGATCACGCTGCTGAGGCTGGTGAACCAGACGGAGCCGCTGCGCCCGTGAGGTAACCTGCCGGCTTCAACGGACTCGCCCTGCGACCACGCCATGAAGACCGTCCACCACGCGCTGACGCAAAACACCCCGGGCGTCGCCATCGAGCTGCGGAGCCTGCACTTCGGCACGCCCGGCAAGGGCCCGAAGGCGACGCTGCAGGCGGCGCTGCACGCCGACGAGATCCCCGGCCTGCTGGTCGCGCATCACCTGCGCGCGCGCCTGGCCGCGCTGGAGGCCGAAGGGCGCATCGTCGGCGAGGTCGTGCTGATCCCCGTCGCCAATCCGATCGGCCTGACGCAGCGCGTGCTGCAGGCGGTCGAAGGACGCTTCGACCTGGTGAGCGGCGAGAACTTCAACCGCCACTACGCCGACCTGTTCGATGCGGTCGTCAAGCAGGTCGACGGCCAGCTGACCTTCGATGCCTCGCACAACGTCGCGTTGATCCGCGACGCGCTGCGCGAGGCCGCCGCCGCGCTGCCCGAACGCAGCGCGCTCGAGAGCCTGCGCCGCACGCTGCTGGCGCTGAGCATCGACGCCGACATCGTGCTGGACCTGCACTGCGACAGCCAGGCCGTGATGCATCTCTACACCGAGACCTCCGTGTGGCCGCAGGTCGAGCCGCTGGCGCGCTTCCTCGGCTGCGAGGCGGCGCTGCTGGCCGAGGTGTCGGGCGACCATCCGTTCGACGAGGCCTGCTCGACGATCTGGCCGCGCCTGGCCGCGCGCTTCGGCAGCGGCACGCCGATCCCGAGCGCCTGCGTGGCGGTCACCGTCGAACTGCGCGGCGAGGCGGACGTCGCGCACGAGTTCGCCGAGCGCGATGCGCAGGGGCTGATCGACTACCTCGCGTGGCAGGGCGTGATCGCCGGCGCGCCGGCCGAACTGCCCGCGGCACGCTGCGACGCGACACCGCTGGCGGGCTCGATGCCCGTGAGCGCGCCGCACGGCGGCGTGGTCGTCTATGTGCGCGACGTCGGCGCGAAGGTGGCGGCGGGCGAGCGCCTGGCCGACCTGGTCGAGCCGATGACGGGCCTCGTCACGCCGCTGCTGAGCCCGGTCGACGGCGTCTTCTACGCCCGCGAGACGCGCCGCTTCGTGCCCGCGGGTGCGGGCGTGCTGCGCGTGGCCGGGCGCGAGGCGTTGCGGCAGGGCAATCTGCTGACGTCCTGAACGCGGACGCGGCGATGCGACGGGCGACGGTTCAAAGGGATTGACCGACGCCCGCGATCCGTGCGGCCCAGCTATGCTCGCGGGCATCCGAACCCCGCGCTCAGCCGCTTCCCCGATGCCCGCTCCGCTCTCGCGCCGCAGCCTGTCGCTGCTCGCCGCCGCCGCCCTCGTTTCCCTGCACGCCGCGGCCGCCGACGGCCCCGCGGCCGCGGCCTCGGCACCTGCCAAGCCCAAGTGGGACGTCAACCATCCGCCGGGGCCGAAGGCCACGGTCAACATCGACACGCGTACCGGCACCTGGATGTCGGTGGACGTCAGCCCCGACGGCCAGCGTCTCGTGTTCGACCTGCTGGGTGATCTCTACACGCTGCCGATCGCCGGCGGCGAGGCGACGCCGCTGACGCACTCGATCGCCTGGGAGATGCAGGCGCGCTGGTCGCCGGACGGCAAGCGCATCGCCTACATCAGCGACGCCGGCGGCGGCGACAACGTGTGGACGATGAACGCCGACGGCAGCGACGCCAAGGCGATCACGAAGGAAGACTTCCGCCTGCTGTACACGCCGACGTGGTCGCCCGACGGCCAGTACATCGCGGCGCGCAAGCACTTCACCGGCACGCGCTCGCTGGGCTCGGGCGAGATCTGGCTGTACCACGCGAGCGGCACGGGCAAGGGCGTGCAGCTGAACGAGAAGCCGAACTGGCAGAAGGATCTGGGCGAGCCGGCGTTCTCGCCGGACGGCCGCTACGTCTACTTCTCGCAGGACAGCACGCGCGGCAGCTCGTTCGAATACAACAAGGACTCCAACAAGGAGATCTTCGACATCCAGCGTATCGACCTGCATGACGGCAGCATCGAGCCCTTCGTCACGGGCCAGGGCGGCGCGGTGCGGCCGGTGCCGTCGCCGGACGGCAAGCAGCTCGCCTTCGTGCGACGGGTGCGCAACCAGAGCACGCTGTTCCTGAAGGATCTCTCGACCGGCGTGGAGACGCCCGTGTGGGGCCACCTCGAGCGCGACATGCAGGAGGCGTGGTCGGTGCAGGGCGTCTACCCGGGCTTCGCGTGGACGCCGGACAGCAAGTCCATCGTCGTGTGGGCGCAGGGCAAGCTGTGGCGCGTCGATCCGGCCAGGCGCGACGCGGTGGAGATCCCGTTCCATGTGAAGGACACGCGCGAGATCACGCCCGCGCTGCGCGTGCCGACCGCCGTCGCGCCGGCCACGTTCGACGTCAAGCAGCTGCGCTGGATGAACGTGTCGCCGCAGGGTGATCGCGTCGTCTACTCGGCGCTCGGCTATCTCTACGTCAAGGACTTGCCGAACGGCACGCCGCATCGCCTGACCGCGCAGACTGCGCACTTCGAGTTCTATCCGCGCTTCTCGCGCGACGGCCGCGAGATCGTGTTCACGACCTGGAGCGACAAGGATCTCGGCTCGGTGCGCCGCATCGCGGCGACGGGCGGGGCGGAGACGACGCTGACGCCCGAGCCCGGCCAGTACACCGAGCCGCAGTTCTCGCCCGACGGCCGCACCGTGGTCTACGTGAAGTCGCACGGCGGCTACCTGACCTCGCCGTGGCACGGCCTGGACACCGGCGTCTACCGCGTCGCGGCCGACGGCAAGGGCAAGCCCGAGCGCCTGACCAAGGACGGCGCGGCGCCGCAGTTCGGCGCCACCGGCGACGCCGTCTACGTCACGCGCGCGAACGTACAGAAGGAAGTCGACTGGTTCAGCAAGCTGGTGCGCATCGATCTCGACACGCGCAAGGAGACCGAGGTCGCGACGAGCGAGTTCGTCAGCGACTACGCGGTGTCGCCCGACGGCCACTGGCTCGCGTTCCAGGAGCGCAACCACGCGTACGTCACGCCGATGCCGATGGCGTCCAAGCCGATCCCGGTCGGCGCGAAGATGGACGCGCTGCCGGTGCGCCAGCTGGACGTCGACGCGGGGCAATACCTCAGCTGGTCGGGCGACAGCGCCAAGGTGCACTTCGGCCTCGGCGACCGCCTGTTCACGAGCGAGCTGCGCAACGCGTTCACGTTCGTGCCGGGCGCGCCCAAGGAGCTGCCCAAGGCCGACGCCGCCGGCGTGCGCGTGGGCTTCACGCAGGCGACCGATACCCCGTCGGGTGTCATCGCGATCAGCGGCGCGCGCATCGTCACGATGAAGGGCGACGAGATCATCGCCGACGGCACCATCGTCGTCGACGGCAACCGCATCGCCGCGGTCGGCCCGACGGCGAGCGTGCTGGTGCCCGCGGGCGCGAAGCGCATCGACGCGCATGGCAAGACCATCATCCCGGGCATCGTCGACGTGCACTGGCACGGCGGCATGGGCGACGACGGCATCGTCCCGCAGCAGAGCTGGATCAACTACGCCTCGCTCGCGTTCGGCGTGACCACGCTGCACGATCCGTCGAACGATTCGGCGCTGGTCTTCTCCGCCTCCGAGATGCAGCGCGCGGGCGTCATCACCGGCCCGCGCATCTTCTCGACCGGCACCATCCTGTACGGTGCGAAGGCGCCGATCACGCAGCCCATCGACAGCGTCGACGACGCGCTCAACGCGCTCAGGCGCCAGAAGGCACTCGGCGCGATCAGCGTCAAGAGCTACAACCAGCCGCGCCGCGACCAGCGCCAGGAGATCCTCGAAGCCGCGCGCCAGACCGACATGATGGTGGTGCCCGAAGGCGGCTCGCTGTTCGAGCTGAACATGACGATGGTGGTCGACGGCCACACCGGCGTCGAGCACGCGATCCCCGTCGAGAACGCGTACGACGACGTCAAGCAGCTGTGGGGCCAGACGCAGGTGGGCTACACGCCGACCTACAACGTGGCCTACGGCGGCCTCGACGGCGAGCATTACTACTACGCGATGACCGAGGTCTGGAAGCATCCGATCCTCAGGAACTTCGTGCCGCGCAGCGTGCTCGAGGAGCGCTCGGTGCGCCGCGAGATCGCGCCGGAGGAAGACTACAACGTGATCCGCGTCGCCAAGACCGCCACCGAGCTGCTGCACGCCGGCGTGCGCGAGAACCTGGGCGCGCACGGCCAGCGCGAGGGCCTGGGCGCGCACTGGGACATGTGGATGCAGGTCAAGGGCGGCATGACGCCGCTCGAGGCCCTGCGCAATGCCACCTTGAATGGCGCGCACTACCTCGGCATGGACAAGGACATCGGCTCGCTCGAAGTGGGCAAGCTGGCCGACCTGGTCGTCATCGACGGCGACCCGACCACCGACATCCGCCAGTCCGACCGCGTCGTCGACGTGATGCAGAACGGCCGCCTGTACTCGCTGCCGCGCCTGGACGAGATCGCGCCGCGCAACAAGCCGCGCGCGCCGTTCTTCTTCGACGGCGTCGATGGCGCGGCGACGCCGGTGACCACGCATGGCCACGGCCATGGCGACATGGACGGCGACGACTAGCCTTACGATGGGCGCCAACCGCCAGGAGAACCAGATGTCGCAGCCGCAGGTCGTCGCCAGTTCACTCGCCGCCGAGATCGATCGCGCGGCCAGCGCCGTCGAAGCGCAGGTCATCGCCTGGCGGCGCGACCTGCACGAGCATCCCGAGCTGGGCAACCGCGAGTTCCGCACGGCCGGCATCGTGCAGGCGCATCTGGAATCGCTCGGCTTTGACGCGGTGCGCACGGGCGTGGCCCACACCGGCGTCGTCGGCTTGCTCAAGGGCGCGCTGCCCGGGCCCGTCGTCGCGCTGCGGGCCGACATGGATGCGCTGCCCGTGACCGAAGAAGTCGACGTTCCCTTTGCCTCGAAGGCGCGGACGCAGTGGAACGGCGAGGAGGTCGGCGTGATGCATGCGTGCGGCCACGACTGCCATGTCGCCATCCTGATGGGCGTCGCCAGCGTGCTCGCCGGCCTGCGCGCGACGCTGCGCGGCTCGGTCAAGTTCATCTTCCAGCCGGCCGAGGAGATGCCGCCCGAAGGCGAAGAGGGCGGCGCGCAATTGATGATCGCCGAGGGTGCGCTCGAGAATCCCGCGCCGCGCGCGATCTTCGGTCTGCACGTGACCTCGCGCCTGGCGCTCGGCACGATCGGCTACCGCCCCGGCCCGACGATGGCGAGCTCGGACAAGCTCAGGATCACCGTGCACGGCAAGCAGACGCACGGCGCCGCGCCGTGGCTGGGCGTCGACCCCATCGTGACGGCGGCGCAGGTGATCCTGGGCCTGCAGACGGTCATCAGCCGCGGCACCGACATCGCGCGCGAGCCCGCGGTCGTCACGATCGGCATGATCCGCGGCGGCGTGCGCGAGAACATCATTCCGGACAGCGTCGAGATGCGCGGCACGATACGCGCCTTTGACGAGGAGATGCGCGACGAGATCCACGAGCGCGTGACGACGCTCGCCGAGGCCGTGTCGCGCGGCTCGCGCGCGGGCTGCACCGTTTGCATCGGCAAGAACTATCCGGTGACCGTCAACGACCCCGCGCTGACCGAGGCGATGGTGCCGACGCTGGCGCGCGTCGCGGGCGAAGGCCGACTGGAGCTCGTGCCGAAGGTGACCGGCGCGGAGGACTTCTCGTTCTTTCAGCGCATCATCCCCGGCCTGTTCTTCTTCGTCGGCGTCACGCCGCCGGAGGTCGAGCCCAAGGCCGCGTACTCCAACCATTCGCCGCGCTTCTTCGCCGACGAGCGCGCCCTCGTGCTCGGCGTGCGTTCGCTCGCGCACCTGGCCTGCGACTGGCTCGAATCGCAGGCGTGAGCGCGCGGCCGGTGCGTCGGCCGGCTATGCTCGCGGACCCGTCAAAGGAGTCCTGCATGCGCATCGAGATCGAACCCGGCGTCCGCCTCTACTTCGACGTCGAGGGCACGCAGTTCGTGCCCGACGGCCCGGTGCTGCGCGAGAAGCCGACGCTGCTGCTGTTGCACGGCGGCCCGGGCTTCGACCACTCGGCGTTCCGGCCGTATTTCGGCCGCGTGTCCGACATCGCGCAGGTGATCTACTACGACCACCGCGGCCACGGCCGCAGCGATCGCCGGCCGCCCGAGGAGTGGACGCTGGACACCTTCGCCGACGACGTCGTGCGCCTGTGCGACGCGCTGGGCATCGTCAGGCCCATCGTGCTGGGGCAGTCGTTCGGCGGCTTCGTGGCGCAGCGCTACATCGAGCGGCATCCCGGGCATCCGTCCAAGGTGATCCTGTCCAGCACCTCGCCGCACAAGAAGCAGGAACGCAAGGAGGCGATGTTCGCCAAGCTCGGCGGGCCGGCCGCGGGCGAGTCGTGCAGGCGCTTCTGGAGCGATCCGAATCCCGCGACCTGGGACGACTACGGCGTGCACTGCCGCCACCTCTACAACACGACCCCGCAGGATCCGGACGGCGGCGCGCGCACGATCCACAACTTCGACGTCCTCTACGCATCCGCCTCCGGCGAGCAGCGCACGATGAACCTGTTGCCCGGCCTCGCGAACGCGCGCTGCCCGGTGCTGGTGATGGTGGGCGAGGAGGATCCGGTGTGCCCCGTGGCCGACGCGCAGGACATCGCTGCCGCGCTGCCGCCGCACCTGATGCAGTACCGCGCATTCCCGAACGTGGGCCATGGCGCGTGGCGCGACGATGCCGATGCGGCGTTCGCGGAACTGCGGCGCTTCATCCTGCAGCCGGCCTGAGCGCGTTGCAGAATGGACGATCCGTTTCGCAACAGCCCGCGATGAACGCCATCCTCGAAGAAGTCACCACCGCCGCCGAGCGCGCCGTCGTCTCGCTGCAGGCGCGCGCGGGCGGCCGGCTCGACTTCTCTGTCGCGAGCCTCGCGGCCGTCGACGAGATGCTGGCGGAGGTCTCGGCCTACGTCGCCGATCTCGACGAGGCCGTCGTCACCGGCCTGGTGCAGCAGCTCGGCTGCTACGTGCTCGAGGTCGGACGGCGCGCGTTCGGCGGCGAGTACTTCTGGCACGAGGAAGGCGAGCAGCCCATCCTCGTCGTCGGCGAGCCCGCGGCGCACGTCGCGCTGATGACCTGGAGCAAGGTCGTCGGCCGGCTGACGGGCGACGAGGGCGACGACATCGTGTTCTTCTTCAACGGCTTCGCCGAGAAGGCCGCCGCACCCGAGGCGGGCAGCAACGTGCTGTTCCTCTGAACCGCTTCCATTTCCTCCAGGAGACCGGATGACCACGCCCAGCGCAGGACCCTCGAAGATCGCCACCGTGCTGCGGGTGACGAGCGGCAACTTCCTGGAGATGTTCGACTTCTTCCTGTACGGCATCTACGCCTCCGACATCTCGAAGGCGTTCTTTCCGGTCAAGAGCGGCTACATCTCGCTGATGCTGACCTTCGTCACGTTCGGCGCCGGCTTCCTGATGCGGCCGCTCGGCGCGGTCGTCCTGGGCGCGTACATCGACCGCATCGGCCGCCGGCGCGGACTGATCCTGACGCTCGCGCTGATGGCCTGCGGCACGGTGCTGATCGCCTGCGTGCCGAGCTACGCGACCATCGGCCTGTTCGCGCCGCTGCTGGTCGTGATCGGCCGGCTCGTGCAGGGCTTCTCGGCGGGCGTCGAGCTGGGCGGCGTGTCGGTGTACCTGGCGGAGATGTCGACGCCGGGCCACAAGGGCTTCTACGTCAGCTGGCAGTCGGCCAGCCAGCAGGCCGCGATCATGATGGCCGCGGCACTCGGCTATGCGGTCAACGCGTGGCTCGCGCCGTCGGTGATCGACGACTGGGGCTGGCGCATCCCGTTCTTCGTCGGCTGCATGATCCTGCCGTTCGTCTTCTACATCCGGCGCTCGCTGCTCGAGACCGAGGAGTTCCTCGCGCGCAAGGTGCGTCCGACGTTCCGCGAGAGCCTGCACGCGATGGCGCGCAACTGGCCGCTGATCGGTGCCGGCATGATGATGGTCGTGATGACGACGGTGTCGTTCTACCTGATCACCGTCTACACGCCGACCTTCGGCAAGTCGGTGCTCAAGCTCGACGCGACCGACGCGCTGATCGTCACGTTCTGCGTCGGCCTGTCCAACTTCATCCTGCTGCCGGTGATGGGCGCGCTGTCCGACCGCGTGGGGCGCTGGCCGCTGCTGGTCACGTTCACGGTGCTCACGCTGCTCACCGCGTATCCGGTGCTGGCGTGGCTGGTCGCGGCGCCGTCGTTCGGCCACATGCTCGTCACCGAGCTGTGGCTGTCGGTGCTCTACGCGAGCTACAACGGCGCGGCCGTGGTGGCGCTCACCGAGGTGATGCCGCCGCACGTGCGCACGGTCGGCTTCTCGCTCGCGTACGCGCTCGCGACGGCCATCTTCGGCGGCTTCACGCCGCTGGTGTCGACCTGGCTCATCAAGGTCACCGGCGACGATGCGGCGCCGGGTTTCTGGATGAGCGGCGCCGCGGCCTGCGGGCTGTTCGCGACCTTCCTGCTCTACCGCGGCATCGCCAAGGAGCGCTGATTTCTCCCTGCGGCGTGGTCATGCGCCGTCATGCTTGACGTCGCTTGTCCTACACGATCTGCGACTGCGGTCCGACACCGGCCGGCCGGCTCAGGTGAGATAGTTTCTACATGCCGAACGAGGTCGGACGCAGAACTCGAACAACATCCGATCTCGTTCAGCCCCCATCACCAACCGCACTCACAGGAGCTGGATCATGAACAAGGACCAAGTCAACGGCCGCGCCGAAACCGTCAAGGGCAACGTCAAGGAAGCCGCCGGCAAGCTCGTCGGCAACGAACGCCTGACCACCGAAGGCCAGGCCGAGCAGGTGGCCGGCAAGGTGCAGTCGACGGTCGGCGACGTCAAGAACAACGTCGGCAACGCCATCAAGAACGCGATCGATCGCTGAGGTTCTCGCGCCGGCCGCGCAGCGGTCGACGCCCCTCGGCACGATCCGAGGAGCCTGCGCCCCAGTGCGGCGTGGCCTCCCGAGCCCGGTTCCCGCGATCGATTCGTCGGCCGCATCAACTTCTCGGACGGACGCCAACGCCCGGACATCCAGTGCATGTCCGGGCGTTGTCGTTTCCACGAGTCAGACGTGGATGAAGCGGCCGCCCGCGAACGACCAGTTCTCCCACAAGGTCTCCTTGAAGACCAGCATCACGTTGTCCGGGTCGAGCCCGGGCGACTGGCGCAGGCCGTCGATCAGGTCGGCGACGATCTTGCGCTTGACCTTCACGCTGCGGCCGGTCGACAGCAGCACCTCGATCAGCACGAAGTCGTCGCTGCGCGGCGTCGCCAAGTCGGGATAGCTGGGGTCGAAGCGGAAGTCGTCGGCCGACAGCTCGAGCACGCGGTGGAAGCGATCGGCCTGCGGCACGCCGGAGGCCACCAGCGCGTTGTGCACGGCGCCGAGCACGGCGGACTTGAACGCGGCACCCTTGCCGCGTCGCACGGTAAGCGTCACCAGGGGCATGGCGGCGCCCCGTCAGATGTGGTCGGGCATGGGCAGGCCGACGGGAATGGGGTCGTAGCCGGCATCCGTCAGCGCCTGCGACAGCAGGAAGCGATCGACGTCGGAGTCCACGCGCACGTGCTTGGTGCCGAGGTTGACGTCGACGGTCGCGGCGGGATCGAGCGAGTGGATCGCCTCGGTGACCATGTTGACGCAGTGTCCGCAGCTCATGCCTTCGACGAGGAATTCGGTCATGGTGTTCTCCTGGAAACGGGGGATGCGACAGTGTCGCGCGGCCGGCGGTCGTCAGGCAAAGGCAAGGCCTGCGGCCCTTGATCGCGCGCGGGTTTGACGATTCGAGAATTGCCCGCATATGCCCATTTGCGTGGGGCTTTTTCCAATCCGCGCAGATCGTTACAGGCAGACCGTCGACACTGCCGGTTTCTTCGGATCCAATTTCGCCGATGTCCAGCCTGCCCCCATCGACTGCCCTTGCCGCTCGCCGCGACTGGTCCTTTCCGGTCGACGGGATGAGCTGCGCCGCGTGCGCCGGACGCGTCGAGCGTGCGCTGCGCGCGGTGCCGGGCGTGGCCGAGGCGAACGTCAACCTGGCCACCGAGGTCGCCAGCGTGCGGGCAGAGGCGCCGCTGGCCTTCGACGGCCTCGAGGCGGCCGTGCGCAAGGCCGGCTACGCGGCGCGCGCGCCCGACCTGCCCGCGCCGCCGCCGCCGTCCGCGGCCCTGGCGTGGCGGCCGGTGATCGTGGCCGCGGCGTTGTCGCTGCCGCTGCTGCTGCCGATGGCCGGTGCCGTCGTCGGCTTGCAATCGGCCTGGCCGGCATGGCTGCAGTTCCTGCTCGCGACGCCGGTGCAGTTCTGGTTCGGCGCGCGCTTCTACGCCGGCGCGTGGCGCGCGCTGCGCGGCGGCGGCGCCAACATGGACGTGCTGGTGGCGCTGGGCACCACGGCCGCCTACGGGCTGAGCCTCTACGAATGGTGGGCCGCCGTCCACGCGCCCGGCATGCCCGGCATGGCGGCAGCGCACCTGTACTTCGAGGCCGCGGCCGTCGTCATCACGCTGGTGCTGCTGGGCAAGCAGCTCGAGTCGCGCGCCAAGCGCCAGACGACGCAGGCGCTGCGCTCCTTGCAGGCGCTGCAGCCCGACACCGCGCGCGTGCGTCGCGACGGCGTCGACGCCGACATCGCGCTCGCCCGGCTGCGCGCCGGCGACGTGCTGGTCGTTCGACCCGGCGAGCGCTTCGCCGCCGATGGCCTGGTGAAGGAAGGCGAGAGCCACGTCGACGAGTCGCTGGTCACCGGCGAGAGCCTGCCCGTCGCGCGCGGCCCGGGCGAGCGCGTGACCGGCGGCGCGATCAACGGCGAAGGGCTGCTGCTCGTGGACGTCACCGCCGTGGGTGCCGAGTCGACGCTCGCGCGCATCGTGCGGCTGGTCGAATCGGCGCAGGAGAAGAAGGCGCCGATCCAGCACCTGGTCGACCGCGTCAGCGCGGTGTTCGTGCCGGTGGTCTGCGCCGCGGCGTTGTTGACGCTGCTGGGCTGGGGCTTGGGCAGCGGTGACTGGCAGCGCGCGCTGCTCAACGCCGTCGCGGTGCTCGTGATCGCGTGTCCGTGCGCGCTGGGGCTGGCCACGCCGACCGCGCTGATGGCCGGCACCGGCGTCGCCGCGCGCCACGGCATCCTGATCAAGGACGCCGAGGCGCTGGAGATCGCGCACGACGTCTCGGTGGTCGCGTTCGACAAGACCGGCACGCTCACCGAAGGCCGGCCGATGCTGGTCGCCTGCGTGGCGGTCGACGGCGATGCCGCGCGCCTGCTGGCGCTGACCGCCGCGGTGCAGGGCGGCAGCACGCACCCGCTCGCGCGGGCCGTGCTCGACATGGCGCACGGCACCCACGCGCGCGTGCCCGCGGCGAGCGCGCAGCGCGCGGTGCCGGGCAAGGGCGTGTCCGCGCGCGTGCGCGTGCCGGCCGACCCGCGCGCGACCGCCGAGGCGCGGCTGGCCGAGGCGATCGCCGCGAGCGCGATCATGAGCGCGCGCCAGAGCGCGGGCCTGTCGCCCGGTTCGGGCCTCGCGCTCGACGCCGAGCACGAGACCGACCTGGTGGCCGCGCAGGAGCGCGAGTTGCGCCTGGGCAGCGCGCGCTGGATGGCCGAGCTGGGCGTCGACCTCGCCCCGCTCGCCGGGCGCGCGACCGAGCTGCAGGCGTTGGGGCGCACCGTGTCCTGGCTGGCCGACGTGTCCGGCGACGTGCCTGAGCTGCTGGGACTGGTCGCGTTCGGCGACCGCCTGCGCGACGGCGCGATCGACGCCGTGCAGCGCCTGCGCGCGGAACACGTGCGCACCGTGATGATCAGCGGCGACGGCCGCGCCAGCGCCGAAGGCGTCGCGCAGCTGCTGGGCATCGCCGAGGTGCATGCCGAGGTGCTGCCGGGCGAGAAGGCCTCGCTGTTGGCTTCGCTGCGCTCGTTGTCGTCGACGGACGGCCAGCGCGCGAGGAAGCGGCCCGTGCGCGTCGCCATGGTCGGCGACGGCCTCAACGATGCGCCGGCGCTGGCCGCGGCCGACGTGGGCATCGCGATGGCCTCGGGCACCGACGTCGCGATGGAAGCCGCCGGCATCACGCTGATGCGCTCGGACCCGCGGCTGGTCGCCGACGCACTCGACATCTCGCGCCGCTGCGTCGCCAAGATCCGGCAGAACCTGTTCTGGGCCTTCGCCTACAACGTGGTCGGCATCGGGCTGGCCGCGGCCGGCCTGCTGAGCCCGATGGTCGCGGGCGCGGCGATGGCATTCAGCAGCGTCAGCGTCGTCGCCAACGCGTTGACGCTGCGGCGCTGGAAGGCTGCGCCGTCCCTGCGCGCCTGAGCTGGCTCACTGCTGGCGCGTCTCGGCCTCGGCCTTGGTGAAGAACTCGTAGACGCCGTCGTCGCTCATCTCGCGGGCGTTGGCAAGTTCGCCGGCCTTGGTCATGAACAGGATCTTGTTGTCGGGCGACACGATCACCGCCGACGGGATGCCCTTCTTCGTCGCATTGCCGTAGGCCGTGCTGACGTCGACGTTGTGGTCGAAGTGGCCGACATCGACCTTCACGACCTTGAACTTGCCCATCAGCTCGGCGTTGCGGCCGGTCTTGAGCGCATGGTCGAGCGCGCGGCAGTCGGGGCACCAGTTGGCGCCGAAGATCAGCAGCACCGGCTCCTTGGCGGCCGCGGCATCGTGCAGGGCGACGGCGATCTGGGCCTTGGCGTCGGCTTGTTCGTCGTACGGACGATCGGCGGCGAGCGCCAGGCCGGCGGCCAGCGAGATCGCGAGGGATAGCAGGATTTTCTTCATGGTGCCAATGATGCCAGCGTCCGCGCCGGTTTGCCGGGCGACGCCTCGTCGGCCCCGATGGTGTGTCGTCCGGAAATAAAAAGCCCCGCACAAGGCGAGGCTTCGAAGGAGCGAAGGGCGCGCTGTCCGCGCGCTGGAGGCTTACGCGTTGGCTCGATGGCCGACGATCGTCACGGTCTGTTGCGCGACATGCGTCTGGCCGTAGGGCGCCATCGCCAAGGCATCCGCGGCCGCGTATTCCTTCGTCGCGATGCCGTTCATGCCGGCAACGATGCCGAGGGTCATGAGGGCGGAAAGGGCGAAGGCGGCGATCTGGGCGGTGGTCTTGGTCATGATGGGCTCCTGGTGTCCGGTTGCGTTGGTTCGGATGCGTTTTCGTGATCCGATGAATGAACTTTAGGAGTCCACCGAAGCGTCGCAAACCGGCTTGCGACGAGCCGCACCGACCACGGAGCCAACTGCAATTTCGCGCGACGAACCGTCAGCCGCGGCGCTGCTGCGGCATGAACGCGTCGACGGCGCCGGCGCGGATCACGTCGAGGAAACGCCGCAGCCGCGCCGGATAGAAGCGCGCCTGCGGATAGACGAGATACACCGGCAGCGGCGCCGCGCGCCACTGCGGCGCGAGGTGCACCAGGCGGCCCTGCGCGATGTCGTCAGCCACCAGCCATGCCGACGCGATCGCCGCGCCCACGCCCATCACGGCCGCGGTGCGCAGCGCGTAGAGACTGTCGGTGCTCATGCGCGGCGCGATCGCGAAGCGCGCGTCGGGGCCGCCGGCGAGCGGCGACAGCACGACCTCGGTACGGTAGTACGGCCGCATGGCCAACCACGGCAGCCTGGCGAGGTCATCCGGCGCCTGGTTCGCGGGCAGGCCCTTTGCCAGCGCGGGCGCGGCGACGACGATGCGCGGCACCTCGGCGAGCCGGATCGCGACGACGGACTGGTCGTCGACGTCGCCCACCTGGATCGCGCAGTCGATGCCTTCGGCGATGAAGTCGGGGCGGCGATCGTGCAGCAGCCACTCGACGTTGACGCGCGGATGGCGTGCGAGGTACTCGGCCAGCGGCGCGACCAGTTGCTGCTGGCCGAACGCGTGCGGCGCGATGACGCGCAGCGTGCCCTCGGGCTCGTCGCCGGCGCCGCGCAGGTCGGCCTCGAACGCGTGCCAGTTGGCGAGCAGCTCGCGGGCGCGCTCGAGGCAGCGCTGGCCGTCCTCGGTGAGCGTCATCGAGTGCGTGGAGCGCCGCAGCAGCTTCACGCCCAGCGAACGCTCGAGCGACTGCAGGCGGCGGCTGACGGTGGGCTGCGTGGTGCCCAGTTGCGCCGCGGCGGCCGACAGGTTGCCGGCGTCGACGATGCGCACGAAGGTCTCCATCAGCTCGAAGCGGTCGGCGGTCGTGCTGGTCTTGGTCATGCGTCAAGCGTATAGCAATTGTTCCCCCGGCGCGTCTACTCGCCGGAGCGACACCTCGTCAGAATCCAGCCATTCCCGATTCGACAGGCACCATCCCATGTCCACCATTCACACCACGCATGCGCCGGCCGCCGCGGCCAGCCATCCGTTGACCTTGCCGCTGGTCGGCCTGCTGGCCGCGGGCGCCGGCCTCTCCGTGGCGGCGCTGTACTACAGCCAGCCGATGCTGGGCGAGCTGGGCGCAGACATCGGCGCTTCCGCGCGCCAGATCGGCCTCGTGCCGACGCTCACGCAGCTCGGCTACGCTGCCGGCATCTTCTTCCTGGCGCCACTGGGCGACCGCTACGATCGGCGCCGCATCATTCTCGTCAAGGCGGCCGCGTTGATCGTGGCCCTGCTCGCCGCCGGCGCGTCCTCCGCGATCGGGCTGCTGCTGGTCGCGAGCCTCGCCGTCGGCCTGGCGGCGACGATGGCGCAGGACATCGTGCCCGCTGCCGCCACGCTCGCACCGGAGGTGCAGCGCGGCAAGATCGTCGGCACCGTGATGACGGGCCTGCTGATGGGCATCCTGCTGTCGCGCGTGGTCAGCGGCTTCGTCGCGTCGCACTTCGGCTGGCGCTCGATGTTCGTCGCGGCGGCTGTCAGCATCGCCGCATTCGCGGCCGTCGCGGCGCGCGCGCTGCCGCGCTTCAAGCCGACGACGCATCTGCATTACCTCGCGCTGCTGGCTTCGTCGGCACATCTGTGGAAGCGCCACGGCGCGCTGCGTCGGGCGGCGCTCGCGCAAGGCCTGCTGGCCGTCGGCTTCAGCGCGTTCTGGTCGACGCTGGCGGTGATGCTGCACGCATCGACGTGGCACCTGGGCAGCGCCGCGGCCGGCGCGTTCGGGCTGGCCGGCGCCGCTGGCGCGCTTGCCGCGCCCGTCGCGGGACGGATCGCCGACACCCGCGGCCCCGAGCTCGTCACGCGCCTGGGCACCAGCCTGGCTGCCGTCTCGTTCCTCGTGATGGCCGCCGGCGGACTGCTGCCGGTCAACGCGCAGCTGTGGGTGATCGGCCTGGGCGCCGTCGGCTTCGACCTCGGCGTGCAGGCAACGCTGGTCTCGCACCAGACCATCGTCTACGGCATCGACCCGGGCGCGCGCAGCCGCCTCAACGCGCTGCTGTTCACCGGCATGTTCATCGGCATGTCCAGCGGCGCGGCGCTCGGCAGCCTGGCGCTGGCGCAATGGGGCTGGCCGGGCGTGATGCTGCTGGCGGCGGGCGGCGCGGTCTCGGCGCTGATCGTGCGCCTGTGGCCGTCGAAAAAGCCCGCCTGAGCGAGCTCTCGCGCTCGCGCGCCGGAGTTGCCGGTCGACTCAGAACCCTTCGAGCACCACCTTGCCCTGCGCCTTGCCGCTCTCGATGAACGCGTGCGCCTTCAGCAGGTTGGCTGCGTTGATCGTGCCGAAGTGGGCGCCGGCGGTGGTGCGGATGCGGCCCGCGTCGACCAGCCTGGCGACCTGCGCCAGCAGCTTGCCCTGTTCGGCCATGTCGGGCGTGCCGAACATCGAGCGCGTGAACATCAGCTCCCAGTGCAGCGACAGTGCCTTCTGCTTCATCGCCATCGGGTCGAGCCCCGCCATGTCGTCGATGATGCCGATCGCGCCCTGCGGCCTCAGGCTCTCGATGATCTGCGCGTAGTGCTGGCCGGTCTGCGTCAGCGCGGCGACGTAGTCGACCTGCTCATGGCCGCCGTCCTTCAAGGCCTGCGCGAGCGGCCGGGCGTGGTCGATCACGGCGTGCGCGCCGAGCTCCAGGCACCAGGCCCGCGTCTCGGGCCGCGACGCGGTGGCGATCACCTTCAGCTGCGTCAGCTGGCGCGCGAGCTGGATCAGGATCGAGCCGACGCCGCCGGCGCCCCCGACGATCATCAGCGACTGCCCCGCGCCGCCGTCCTGCGGCACGCGCAGGCGGTCGAACAGCAGCTCCCACGCGGTGATCGCGGTCAGCGGCAGCGCGGCGGCCTGGCTGTCTTCCAGCGACGTCGGCGCCTTGGCGGCGATGCGCTCGTCGACGACGTGCAGCTCGCTGTTGGCGCCGGGCCGCGTGATCGAGCCGGCGTAGAACACGCGGTCGCCGGGCTTGAAGCCGGCGACGTCGCTGCCGATGGCCTCGACCACCCCGACGGCGTCCCAGCCCAGCACCTTGGCCTGGCCGGCCGGCGGCGCCGTGTTCTTGCGCACCTTGGTGTCGACCGGGTTGACCGAGATCGCCTTCACGCGCACGAGCAGGTCGCGCGGGCCGGGCTGCGGCGCGGGCAGCTCGAGGTCTTCCAGGGCATTCGGCTGGTCGACGGGCAGGTTGTGGTGGTATCCGATGGCTTTCATGGCGGGCTCCGATTGATCGATGGACGGACTTTAGGGTGGCAATGCCAAATTGATAAGATGGCCTGGAAAGGCATTACTTTCAAATGAAGATTGAAAATCTGGCCGACCTCCACGTCCTCGTGCGGACGGCGCGCGGCGGCACGCTCACCGCCGCCGCGCGTACGCTGGGCATCACGCCCGCCGCGGCCAGCGCGACGCTCAAGCGGCTCGAGGCGCAGCTGGGCACGCGGCTGTTCGAGCGCTCCACGCGCGCGATGCGCCTCACCTCGCAGGGCCAGATCCTGCTGGACTACGCGCAGCGCGCGTTCGAGCTGCTGGCCGAAGGCGAGTCGCAGGTGGACGCCGATCGCGGCGCGCTGGTGGGCACCGTGCGCGTGGCCGCGCCGTCCGACCTCACGCGCAACCTGTTGCTGCCGCTGTTCGACGAGTTCATGCTGGCCCATCCCGGGCTGCAGCTGCAGCTGTCGGTCGCCGACCGCGTGCTCGATGTGACGCGCGACGAGGTCGACATCGCGATCCGCTTCGGCACCCCGGCCGATTCGCGCCTGGTCGCGCGCATGCTCGTGGCGTCGAGTCCCGTCTGCAGCGCGTCGCCGGACTACCTGCGCCGCCACGGCACGCCGCAGACGCCGCAGGACCTGCTCAGGCACAACTGCATCACTTTCGACCGCGGCGGCCGCCGCCATCGCGCGTGGCGCTTCTGCCGCGATGGCCAGTGGACGGAGGTGCGCGTCGACGGCGACCGCAGCGCCGACGACGCGTCGCTGGCGCGCGAGTGGGCCGTGGCGGGCGCGGGCATCGTGCTGAAGTCGGAGATCGACCAACGGCGCGATCTTGCGAGCGGCGCGCTGGTGCCGTTGCTCACCGAATGGCAGACCGAGCCCTATCCGCTGCACGCGCTGTTGCCCAGCGGCCGGTTCATCCCGAACCGCGTGCGTGCGCTGGTGGACTTCCTGGCGCTGAAGTTCAGCGCAATCCCAGCCGCGTCAGCTTCTTGATCAGCCCGACGCGCGAGACGCCCAATCGCCGCGCCGCCTCCGACTGGTTGCCGCCGGCCGCGGTCATCGCGTCGCGCACCAGTCGCAGCTCCAGCTCGTTGAGCGCCGCGTCGAGCGGGCCGGCGGACGGGTCGACATGCCCGGCGGGCGGCACCGCGTCGTCGCTCGTGTCACCGGAAGACAAGCGCAGCAGCTCGGCATCGACCTCGTGCTGGTCGGGCAGGATCAGCGCCCCGGCCGACTCGACGACCGCCTTCAGCTCGCGCACGTTGCCGGGCCACTCGCGCGACGTCAGCCATGCCAGCGCGCCGGCCGTGAAGCCCGTGCGCGGCGCGACGCGGCGCAGGAAACGCGATGCGAGCAGCGGCACGTCGGCGGGGCGCTCGGACAGCGCCGGCGTGCGCAGCACGACGCCCTTCAGGCGATAGAACAGGTCTTCGCGGAACGTGCCCTCGCGCACCATGGCCTCGAGATCGCGATGCGTCGCCGCGACCACGCGCGCCTGCGCGCGCTTCTGCACGCGGCCGCCGACGGGCACGAACGTGCCTTCCTGCAGGAAGCGCAGCAGCTTGACCTGCATCGCCGCGGGCATCTCGCCGACCTCGTCGAGGAACAGCGTGCCGCCGTGCGCCGCTTCGACCAGGCCCGGCTGGTCGCGATAGGCGCCGGTGAAGCTGCCCTTCATGTGGCCGAACAGCTCGCTCTCGAGCAGCTCGGCCGACAACGCGCCGCAATGGATCGCGACGAACGGCCCGGCGCTGCGCGCGCTGCAGCCGTGCAGCGCGCGCGCCACCAGCTCCTTGCCGGTGCCCGTCGGGCCCAGCACCAGCACGCTGACCGAGGTCTGCGCGACGCGGCGCACCATGCCGCGCAGCTGCGTCATCGCCGGTGCCTGGCCGACCAGGCCCAGGTCGTCGGCGGCGGTGGTCGCGCGCAGCGTCGCGACCTCGGCGTCGAGGCGCGCCTTGCGCAGCGCGCGGGCGACGACGAAGCGCAGCATGTCGGGGTCGATCGGCTTGGTGAGGAAGTCCCACGCGCCCAGCTCGGTTGCGCGCAGCGCGAGCTCGTGCTCGCCGTGGCCGGTGAGCACGACGACCGGCACGCCGGCGAAGCGCGGGATCATCTCGAGGCCGATCTCCGGATCCATGTGCGGCGGCATCGCGAGATCGAGCAGCACCAGCTCGGGCCGCTGGCGCTCGAACGACGCCAGCGCCTGCTCGCCGTCGCCGGCGACGGTCACGGTGTGGCCGAGATCGCGCAGGAACGAGCCGCCGAGGCGCTGGAAGGCCGGCTCGTCGTCGACGAGCAGCACGCGGCCGACTTCAGGGGATTCGCTCATGGGGTGCCCGTCGGGAACGTGAGGGTGAAGCAGGTGCGCCACGGCGCGCGCTCGGTCAGCGCCACCGAGCCGCCGTGCGCGGCCATGATGCGCGCGACGATCGCGAGGCCCAGGCCGGTGCCTCCGGGGCTGCGCGACGCGAACGGCTCGAACAGGCGCGCGCGGATCTCTTCGGGCACGCCGGGGCCGTTGTCGCAGACGTGCAGCAGCAGCGCGCCTGGCACGGCTTCGGCGTCGACGTGCACGTGGCCGGCGCGCGCGTCTTCGCTTGCGAGCGCGACGCGGGCGTTCTCGAACAGGTTGGTCAATGCCTGCTCGACGCGCAGGATGTCCGCTTCAATGAGGAGTTCGCCAGTCAGTCCGTCGCCCAGGCTCACGTCGGGCAGCCGCATCGCCGCACGCCGCACCTGCGCGGCGAGATCGATGCGGGACGGCGCCAGCCTCCACGGCTTGGCGTAGTCCAGCAGATCCTTCGTCAGGTTGGAGATGCGCGCCACCTGGTCGGCCACCTCGCGCCGCGTGTCCGCGGGCGCGCCGGCGACGGCCATCGCGATGATGTTGAGCGGGTTGCGGATGTCGTGCGCCACGGTCGCCGCGAGCGAGCCGAGTTCGGCCAGACGCGCCTGCAGCTGGCGCTCGCGTTCGCGCGCGGCGATCTGCTGCGTCTGCTCGACGCGCGCCGCGGCCTCGGCGACGACGGAGCCGAACAGCTCGGCGACGTGGCGCGGGCCGGGCGGCGCGGCGTCCCAGCCGGCGAGCTCGGTCGTCCAGGCTTCCAGGCCACGCGTGGTCACCAAACGCGGCACGGCCGCTTCGACGATGGCCTGCGGGCCGATCGTGACATCCACGCGCGTGCCGATGCGCCGGCTCAGCACCGCGGAGGCCTGCGCGGCGAGCGCGTCCGCCGTCTCGGCCGATTGCAGCGCGTTGCGCCAGGCCTGCAGGTCGCCCGCGCTGACGATGCCGCCCGGATAGACCAGGCGCTCGGCGAAGCCGCGGATCGGCCCGTTCAGCGCGAGGCAGCTCGCCGCCACCGCGAGGCCGCCGACCCAGCGCGACTCGAACGGCAGCAGCGGTGTCAGGGCGACGACCGCCGCGCCGAGCGCCAGCAGCAGCGTCCACACCAGCGCGCGCCGCGCCCAGGCGTTGGCGACGAACACGCCGTAGCGCAGGATGCCGTAGACGAGGATCACCGGATACAGCGGCAGCCCGAGCAGCGGGAACGGATAGCACGGCAAGTCCAGCACCGCCATGCCGTAGCCGGTCAGGCACACGAAGCCCCACAGACACGACGCGGCGACCGCCGCGATCTGGCTGAACGCCGGCCGCTGCGCGCGCGCGAGCGACGTCAGCAGCACCGCGATGCCCGCGCCGCCGAGGATGATCCACGCGGTGCTGGCGATCCAGCCGGACGCGTACGGCAGCGCGATCCAGCCGATGTAGCGGTTGTGCACGAGATAGGCCGGCAGCAGGCACTCCGAGGCCAGCGTCGAGATCACGCCCAGCGCATAGCCCGCGCCAATGCCGCGCCGGCCGATGCGCACGCCGCAGAACACGACGACGAAGTGGAAGAAGAACGCCGACGTGAACGGCGCCGTCGCCAGCAGCGCCATCGAGGCGCGCTCCATGCCGGGCCCGAACCAGTTGGGCAGCTCGTTGCCGACGATCCACACCGCGATGCCCGCCAGGAAGGCCGCGAGCAGCCGCGCGCCGGCCACGCGGTCGGCCCAGGCGAGCAGCACGCCGGCGAGGGCCAGCGTCTCGAACAGCGCGAAGGCGAGGGTGAGGTGGATCAGCATGGGCCTGTCAACGCGGTTGACGACGAGGGGTTCCCGGACTGTATCCGAAGTATGCAGCTCGAACTTCAAAGTTCAATGAAATCAATGACTTGCGGCGGACATCACGGCTGGCCCGGTTTTCGCGAACAGAGGCTCATCCAAGCTCGAACCGAGACCGCTCATGACCCGCTCGCCGACCACTTCGCCGACTGCCATCGCCACCCCGCGCAGCCTGGCCCTGCCGGCCCTCGTCGGCGCCGCCGCCTGGGCGCGCCTGCCGGCCGCCGTGCGCCGCCGCTTCGGCGTTGACCACGGCGCCGCGACCTATGTCGGCCGCATGGCGCTGCGCTGCTCGCCCGTGGGCCGCGTGTTCGCCGCGTTGTCGCGGCTGTTCGGCAGCCCGCTGTGCGGCGTCACGTCGGCGGCCGTGCCGACCTCGGTGCGCGTGTTCGACGACGGCCGCGGCGGCATGGTCTGGGAGCGCAGCTTCCACACGGCCGGCGGATGCGCGCCGCGCGTCGTCCGCTCGACGAAGATGTCGGGCGCCGACGGCGGCCTGCTGGAACGCACCGACGGCGGCCTCAGCATGGCGCTGGACGTGTTCGAGGAGCGCGGCGCGCTCGTCTTCGAGAGCCGGCGCTTCACGCTGATGCTGGGCCGGCTGCGCATCCCGGTGCCGGCGCTGCTGACGCCCGGCACCTGCCGCGTGACGCACACCGACCTCGGCGACGGCCTGTTTCGCTTCGACCTCGACATGGTGCATCCGCTGTGGGGCCACACTTTCCATCAATCGGGCGTGTTCGCGGATCCGGTCGTCGAAGGCCACGAAGGCAGCGCGCAATGAACGCCGTCTTCATCCTGCTGACCGTGCAGGTACTGGCCGGCGCCTTCGACACCTTCTGGCACCACGAGCTGCACGCCAGGCTGCCCCGGCATGCGGCGGCGCGGCGCGAGCTCGTGCTGCATGCCGCGCGCGAGGCGATCTACGGCGTCGTGTTCGTCGCGCTGGGCTGGAGCGAGTGGCACGGCGCGCTGGCGTGGCTGCTGGCAGCGCTGTTGATGGTCGAGGTGGTGCTCACGCTGGCCGACTTCCTCGAGGAGGATCGCAGCCGCAAGCTGCCGCCGTCCGAGCGCGTGCTGCACACGCTGCTGGCCGTGGTGTACGGCGTGTTCCTCGCGGCGCTCGCGCCGCACCTGCTCGCTTGGGCGATGCGGCCTGTGGGTGTCGCATGGACGCCGCACGGCCTCGCATCGTGGGCCATGACCGTGTTCGCCGCGGGCGTGTTCGCCTGGAGTGCGCGCGATGCCTTCGCTGCGCGGAGCCTGTGCCGCCTCGCTTCGCCCTCCGGCGCGCGCGGGCGTGCAGTGCGCCCAGAATGCGGCGTGACCCGTACCGACCACCTCATCGTTCCCGCCGTCCTCGTGACCGGCGCCACCGGCTTCATCGGTCGCACGCTGGTGGCGCAGCTGCGCCGCGACGGCGCGCGCGTCATCGCCCTGGCGCGTGACGTCACCCAGGCGCAGGCGGAGTTCGGACCCGAGGTCCGGGTGGTCGATCGCCTCGGCGCCGTGCCGGCGGAGACCCGGATCGACGCCGTCGTCAACCTGGCGGGCGCGCGCGTGCTCGGCATGCCGTGGACGGCGGCGCGTCGCGCGACGCTGCTGGCCAGCCGGGTCGACGTCACCGCGTCGGTCGTCGATCTGATGCGGCGTCTCGAGCAGCGGCCACGGGTGCTCGTCAGCGCCTCCGCGGTCGGCTTCTACGGCGCGTCGCCGGGCGCGTCGTTCGAGCCGCTCGACGAACAGAGCCCGCGGCGGCCCGGGCAGTTCCAGTCGGATCTGTGCGTCGCCATCGAGCACGAGGCGCGCCGCGCCGAGGCCCTGGGCGTGCGCGTCGTGCGGATGCGCTTCGGCGTGGTGCTCGGCCGCGGCGACGGCGCCTATCCGATGCTCGCGCTGTCGTCGCGGCTTGGCCTCGGTGCCGTGCTGGGCTCGGGCCGGCAGCCGGCGCCTTGGATCCATCTCGACGATGCCGTGGCGCTGCTGCGGCATGCGATGGCCGATTCCGGCTTGTCCGGCCCGCTGAACGCCGTGGCGCCGGAGACGCGTTCCCAGGCCGACTTTGCCCGCGCGATGGCCGCGTCGTTCGGGCGCCGCGTGCGGCTGCGCATGCCCGCCGCACCGCTGCGGTGGATGCTTGGCGAGATGGCGGACTTGCTGCTCGAAGGCCAGAACGTGGTGCCCAAGGCGGCCATCGAGGCGGGCTTCCGGTTCAGGCATCCGACACTGGACGGCGCGTTCGCGTCACTGGCCGCCGCGCCACCGGCGATTGACACTGCCCATTAGGGACATTTCCCCAACAGGCGCACGCCGCCGCACCTGGTCTCGCGGAGATAGGCACAATGCCGCCTCGCGCCGCGTCGGCGCCCCATGCCGGGGCGCCGGTGAGCGCCACACTGCCCAAGACATCGCCATGAGCGCCCATTCCAGCCCCGCTGCCGCCACCGCCCGCACCGCCATCACGCTGCCCAAGCTGCGCGAGATGCGCACGCGCGGCGAGAAGATCGCCATGCTCACCTGCTACGACGCCACGTTCGCGCAGGTGCTGGACGAGGCCGGCGTCGACACGCTGCTGGTGGGCGATTCGCTCGGCAACGTGCTGCAGGGGCGCACCAGCACGCTGCCGGTGACCCTGGCCGACATGGCTTACCACACCGAGTGCGTGGCGCGCGTGCAGCCGGCGGCCTGGCTGATCGCCGACATGCCGTTCGGCAGCTACGAGAACGGCAAGGGCCCGGCGCTCGACGCCGCGGTGACGCTGATGCGCGCCGGTGCCCGCATGGTCAAGCTCGAGGGCGGCGGCTGGACGGCCGAGATCGTGTCGCACCTGGTCGCGCGCGGCATCCCCGTCTGCGCCCACCTGGGCCTGACGCCGCAGCGCGTGCACGCCATCGGCGGCTATCGCGTGCAGGGCAAGGACGGCGACTCGGGTGCGACGCTGCGCCGCGAGGCGCGCGAACTGGCCGAGGCCGGCGCCGCGATGATGGTGCTCGAGATGGTGCCCGCCGCGCTGGGCACCGAGGTCACGAACGAGAACCCCGAGCTGATGACCATCGGCATCGGCGCCGGCGGCGGCACGTCCGGCCAGGTGCTGGTGCTGCACGACATGCTGGGCCTGGGCTCCGGCCGCAAGCCGCGCTTCGTGCGCAACTTCATGGCCGAGGGCGGCGCCATCGCCGCGGCGATCGGACGCTACGTGGCCGCGGTCAAGGACGGCAGCTTCCCGCAGGCCGACGTCCACACCTACTGAAATCCCGCATGCAAGTCATCCACACCATTGCCGACCTGCGCGCGGTGCTCGCCGGCTCGACCAAGACGGCGCTCGTGCCGACGATGGGCAATCTGCACGAAGGCCACTTGGCGCTCGTGCGCGAGGCCGCGCTGCACGGCTTCCCGGTCGTCGCCACGATCTTCGTCAATCGCCTGCAGTTCCTGCCGCACGAGGACTTCGACCAGTACCCGCGCACGCTGGAGCGCGACTGCCAGCTGCTGGAATCGGCCGGCTGCGACATCGTGTTCGCGCCGAGCGAGGCCGAGCTCTATCCCGAGCCGCAGACGTTCAAGGTGACGCCTCCGGCGGCCATCGCCGACCTGCTGGAAGGCGAGTTCCGTCCCGGTTTCTTCACCGGCGTCTGCACGGTGGTGATGAAGCTGTTCCAGTGCGTGCAGCCGGCGGTCGCCGTGTTCGGCCAGAAGGACTACCAGCAGCTGATGGTGCTCAGGGCGATGGCGCGCCAGTTCGCGCTGCCCACCGAGGTGATCGGCGCGCCGACGATCCGCGCCACCGACGGCCTGGCGCTGTCGTCGCGCAACGGCTACCTGAGCGCCGAGGAGCGCGCCGAGTCCATCGCGCTGCCGCGCGCGCTGCTCGCGTGCGCGGCCTCGTTGCGCGAGGGCGCGCGCGACGTCGCCGCGGTGGAACAGGCTCAGGTCGACGCGTTGACCGCGCGCGGCTGGGTGCCCGACTACGTCACGGTCCGCCGCCGCGGCGACCTGCTCGCGCCGACGGCCGAAGACCTCGCGGCGCGCGTGCCGCTGGTCGTCCTCGGCGCCGCGCGGCTGGGCAGGACGCGTCTCATCGACAACCTCGAGATCGACCTCTGACCCACGCGCCGGCGCTCAGGCCGGAAAGGCGCGCTCGAGCTCGTCGATCAGCGAGCCGACGTAGGCGACGGCACTGCGAATCGGCGCGGGCGTGCTCATGTCGATGCCCGCGAGCTGCATCAGCTCCAGCGGCTTCAAGGTGCCGCCGGCCTTGAGCACCTGCAGCCAGCGCTGCACGGCCGGCGCGCCTTCCTCGGCGACGAGGATGGCCATCGCGGTGGACGCGACCAGCCCGACCGAGTACGTGTAGGGGTACAGGCCCATGTAGTAGTGCGGCTGGCGCATCCAGGTCATGCGGGCGCCGTCGTCGATCTCGATGGCGTCGCCCCAGAACTCCTGCAGGATCTCGCCCTTGCAGCGGTTCAGCAGCGTCGCGGTGACCGCTTGTCCTGCTTCGGCGAGCGCAAGCACGCGGTGCTGCAGCTCGGCCTCCAGCAGGTGGGTGACGAAGTTGTGGTGATACGTGCCCAGCAACTGCATGATGACGCCGCGGCGCGTGCGCGGGTCGTCGCTGCCAGCGAGGATGTGCCGCGCCAGCAGCATCTCGTGCATGATCGACGGCGCCTCGACGAAGGGCATCGAGGGCCGCGTGTTGACGTAGCGCTGGTGCTTCATCGCCAGCCCGAAGTGCGCGGCATGCCCCAGCTCGTGCGCCAGCGTGAACACGTTGCGCGTGGTGTTGGCCCAGGTCACCAGGATGTACGGATGCACGCCGTACGGCGACGAGCAGAACGCGCCCGAGGACTTGCCGATGTTGTCCGCGCGGTCGATCCAGCGCCGGGTCATCGCGGTGCGTGCGAAATCCACGTAGTCGGCGCCCATCACCGCCATTGACGCGAGGATCGTCTCGCAGGCCTGCTCGTACGGGATGTGCGGCTCGAACTCGGCGTCGAGCGGCGCCTTCAGGTCGCAGTAGAGCATCCGGTCGAGGCCGAGCACGCGGCGGCGCAGCCGCGCGTAGCGGCGCATGTGCGGCGCCAGCTCGGTGCGGATGACCTGCAGGATGTCGGCGTAGAGCGACTGCGGCACCTGGTGCGACTGCAGCAGGTATTCCTCGGTGCTGTCGTACTGGCGCAGCCGCGCGACCACGACGTTCTTCTTGACCTCGGTCGCGAAGGTCGCGGCGTAGGTGTTGTTGTAGGCCTTGAGGCCGGCGCTGAACGACTTCCAGGCGCCGTGGCGCACGTCGGCGTCCGGATGGGATTCGTACGTGCCCTCGTACAGGTTGAACGAGTTGGGGCGCTCGGTGCCCTTCGCGTCGGTGAACGGCGCGAACTGGATGTCGCTGGACTTCGAGCGGCCGTAGATCATGTACGGCGCGCCCAGCACCTCGCCGAGCGACGCCAGCACGCCTTCGGTGTCGGCGCTCAGCCGGTGCGGCTTTGTCTCCAGCAGACGCTCGAGGTGGACGCGGTGCGCCGCCAGGTCGTCGTCCTCGCGCAGGAATCGTTCGATGCTGCCGTCGGGCAGGTCCAGCGTCTCGGACTCGACGAACGCCAGGCTTGCGCCCAGCCGCGCGGCGAGGGCGCCGACGCGTGCCGAGGCGGCCTGGTACTCGGGGTTCGTGCCGTCCTGGGCGTTGCGCAGGTAGGCGTAGGTGCCGAGTCGCATGAGGCGCGCCTGCAGCGTCTCCGCGGTGTCCAGGCAGCGCCGCAGCGTGGCGGCGGAGTCGCCCAGGCGTCCGCGGAAGGGATCGACCTCGGCGCGCGCGGCGTCCAGCGCGGCGAGTTCGGTCTCCCAGTGCGCCGGCGACGCGAAGAGGTCGCTCAGGTCCCAGGTCATTTCCACGGGCACGTCGGCCCGCGCGAGACGGCTTTGCATGTCGGTTCGTCCTGTCTTTGCGCTTGACCTCGACACTCTACCGGTGCCGCCTGCCGGGCCCGGCAGTTGACGCGACGGAACCCGAGCGCGGCGCCGGGTCAATCGGGTAGGGCAAAATTCACGGATGAACGCATCCGTCTCACCCATCCACATCCAGCGCCGCGACGCGGCGCCGGTCGACACGTCCCACGGCCACGCGCACACCGAGCGCTGGAGCGTCGATGCCGTCGAAGCGCTGTTCGACCTGCCGTTCAACGACCTGATCCTGCAGGCGCAGGCCGTGCACCGACAGCACTTCGCGCCCAACCAGGTCGAGCTGGCGACGCTGCTGTCGATCAAGACCGGCGGCTGCCCCGAGGATTGCGGCTACTGTCCGCAGTCGGTGCACTACGACACCGGCGTCGACGCGACCAAGCTGATGGACGTGGAGGCCGTCGCGGCCGCGGCGCGCACGGCCAAGGAACACGGCGCCACGCGTTTCTGCATGGGCGCCGCGTGGCGCGCGCCGAAGGATCGCGACATCGAGGCCGTCTCGGCCATCGTGCGCGAAGTGAAGTCGCTGGGCCTGGAGGCCTGCTGCACTCTCGGCATGCTGACCGAGCCGCAGGCGCAGTCGCTGAAGGACGCGGGCCTCGACTACTACAACCACAACCTCGACACGGCCCCCGAGGCCTACGGCCGCGTCATCACCACGCGCGACTACCAGGATCGCCTGAACACGCTGGGCCATGTGCGCGGCGCGGGCATCAACGTGTGCAGCGGCGGCATCGTCGGCATGGGCGAGAGCCGCCGCGAGCGCGCGGGCCTGGTCGCGCAGCTGGCCAATCTCGATCCGTATCCGGAGTCGGTGCCCATCAATGAACTCGTGCGTGTCGAGGGCACGCCGATGGCCGACGAGAAGCCGCTGGACCCGCTGGAATTCGTCCGCACGATCGCGGTGGCGCGCATCACGATGCCGCTGGCGCGCGTGCGGCTGTCCGCCGGCCGCCAGCAGATGAGCGAGGCCGTCCAGGCGCTGTGCTTCCTGGCCGGTGCGAACTCGGTGTTCTACGGCGAGAAGCTGTTGACGACGGGCAATCCGGATGTCGAGAAGGATCGTGCGTTGTTCGCGAAGCTGGGGGTGACGACGGCGGCGAGCCAGCACATCGGCTGATCTTTTTGCGTCGTTTGGAGGCCGGGTCTCCGTGAGGGCGCCCGGCCTTTGCTTTTGCGGACGCTCAAACCTCCAGCCGGTCCTGCGGGCGGGCCACCAGGGTATACAACGCCGGCATCAGGAAGATGCTGATCAGGAGTCGCGTGAACAGGCCACTGACGATGACCAGGGCGAACGGCTTTTGCGTATCGGTGCCGACACCGGTGGCCAGCGCCGCCGGCAGCAATCCCAGCGCCGCGACCAGCGCGGTCATCATGATCGGGCGCAGCCGCAGGATCGCGCCTTCGCGGACGGCCTCGGCGATGCCGAGGCCGTCGCGCCGAAGCTCGTTGACGTAGGAGATGTAGACGATCGCTGTCTGCACTGAGACGCCAAACAGGGCCAGGAAGCCGATGCCGGACGAGACCGAGAACGGCGTACCGGTGAGCCAGAGCGCCACGATGCCGCCGGCCGGTGCCGACAGCAGCACGCCGAGCACGGTGATCAGCGGGAACTTGAAGTTGAGGTACAGGCTGAACAGCAGCAGGAAGATCAGCGCGATGGTCACCGGCAGGATGACATTGAGCTGCGCACGCGACGCGGTGTATTGCGTGTATTCCCCGCCCCAGTCCAGCCGGTAGCCCTGGGGCAGATCGACCTTCTTGTTGACCTGCTGCATGGCGTCTTCCACTGCGCCCGCCAGATCGCGACCGTCGACCGAGAACTGCACGCCGATGTAGCGTGAATTCTGTTGGCGGTAGATGAACGAGGCGCCGTTGGTCACTTGGATGTCGGCGAATTCCTTGAGCGGGATCTGCTGTCCGCCAGGTGTCGCGACCGGGATATTGCCGATTTCCTCCGGGGTATCCCGGTAGCGGCGATCGAGGCGGACCACGAGATCGAACTGCTTTTCCTGCTGCACCACCTGGGTGGCCACGCTGCCACCGATGGCGGTGGATATCAACGCATTGATGTCGTCGACGTTCAAGCCATAACGCGCAATCTCGGCACGATTGATCTTGATGGTCAGGCTGGGCTGGCCAAGCTCCTTGACCAGGGTGACATCGTGGATGCCGCGCACCTTCTCGAGGATCTGCTTGATCGCCGTGCCCTTGCGTTGCAGCGTGTCCAGGTCGGGGCCGAAGACCTTGACCGCCAGAGCGCTCTTGAGCCCCGACTCCGCCTCGTCCACCGCGTCCTCCGCCGGCTGGGTGTAGTTGAAGATGATGCCGGGAAACGCCTGCAATTTCTGGTCGATGGCCGCGGTCAGCTCCGCCTTCGTGTGATAGCGGCCGTTCCACGTGGAATAGGGCTTCAGGGCGACATAGAACTCGACGTTGAAGAAGCCGGTCGAATCGGTGCCATCGTCGGGCCGACCCAATTCGGAGGCCACCGTGGTGACCTCGGGAAAGGAGCGCAGGATGTCCCTGATCCTGGGCGTTATCTTCGCGGATTCATCGAACGAAATCGTGTAGGGCATCGTCGCGCGTACCCACAGGGCGCCCTCGTCCAGATGCGGCATGAACTCGCCGCCGATGAACGGAAGAAGCAGCAACGAGCCCACCAGCAGGAGGGTGGCGACCGCAGTCGTCCACCAGGGGTGCGCAATGCATGAATCGAGCCCCTTGCCATACGCCGATTTGATGGACTCGAAAGCGGCGTTGCGCCGCTCACGGACGCCGTTGCGCATGAGGTACGCGCACAGCACCGGCAGCAGCACCAGCGTGACAATCAGGGATCCGACCAGCGCGAAGACCATGGTGTCCGCCATCGGCTTGAACAGCGTGCCCGATGGCCCGGACAGGACATAGATCGGCACGAAGCTGGCCACGATCACCGCAAAGGCATAGAACAACGGCCGGTCCACCTCCGCCGCGGCTTCGAGGACGATCTCCTTGATGTTGAGCGACGTTGCCTTTCGCATGGAGACCTGGCGGAAGATGTTTTCCACCATCACCACGGCGCCGTCCACCAGGATGCCGAAATCGATCGCACCGATCGAGAGCAGATTGGCCGAAGTGTGCTGCAGGTCCAGACAGATGAACGCGAACAGGAGCGCCAGCGGAATGGTGGTGGCGACGATCAATCCGGCGCGGAAGTCGTAGAGGAAGAAGATCAGGATCACGAAGACCAGCACCATGCCGCGCAGCAGGTTGTCTTCGACGACCTTCGTGGTCAAGGCGATCAGGTCGCTGCGGTCGTAGAACGGAAGGACTTTCACATCCTTGGGCAGGATCTGTTCGTTGAGTTCCTTCGTCTTCGCTTCGACCTGTTTCAGGACGTCCTGCGCCTTTTCGCCCGTGCGCAACAGGATGACGCCTTCGACTGCGTCATCCTGCTTCTCGTAGCCGAACTCGCCCAGTCGCGGCGCGATGCCGATGGCCACGCGACCCACATCCTTGAGCAGGACCGGGGTGCCGTTGTGCACGGCCAGCACCACGTTGCCGATGTCCTCCAGCGTCTCGATGCGGCCCTGGCCGCGCACGTAGTAGAACTGGCCTCCCTGCGAGTAGAACCCGCCGCCGGAGTTGCTGTTGTTGGCGGACAGCGAGGCCTGCACCTGCTGCAGCGACAAACCGGTGCCTGCGACTTTCACCGGATCGAGCAATACCTGGTATTGCATGGTTCCACCGCCGAATCCCGAATCGTCCGCCACGCCGGGAACGGACTTGTACTGGGGCTCGATCGTCCAGGCTTCGAGGGTCTTGAGCTCCATCGGGGACCGATCCGGGCTCTGCAGCACGTATCGGTAGATCAGGCCCGACGGCGAAGACAGCGGCGACACCGTCGGCGTCACCCCGCTTGGCAGGCTGACGCCCGGCAACAGGTTGAACACCTGCTGACGCGTGTAGTCGTCACCGGCGCCTTCGTGGAACGTGATGATGACGTCCGACAATCCGTACAGCGAGATCGAGCGGACGTTGTCGGTCTTCGGAATGCCGTTCATGCCGATCTCGACGGGCACCGTGATCAGACGTTCCACTTCCTCGGCTGTATGCCCCGGCCATTGCGTGATGATCTCGACGATGGGCGGCGACAGGTCCGGATAGGCATCCACCGGCAACCGCTGCAGCGATCGGACGCCCGCGCCGATCAGCACGAGCATCATCAGGATGACGAGAAGCGGCTGCGCCAGCGAGGCGGCCACGAGGCGGTTCATGAGGGACGCCGGCGAGGATGCTGGCAAGGACGGCGGCGATGACAAGGGGTCGCTCACTGGATTTGCCTGAACTGGATGAAGAGCGCACCGTCGTCCACGATGCGGTCACCGCTCTCGAGTCCCGTCGGAATCACGTATTGGTCCCCGGTACGGGCGCCCAGGGTCACATGCCGCCGCGCGAAACTGCCGTCACTCTGGATGACATAGACGAACGGCAGGTTCTCGTCGTCTCGCAGGATCGCCGATACCGGAACCAGCAATCCGCTGCTCGGCTGGCGCGACTGGATCCGCACATGGACGTACATCTGCTTCTTCAGCAGCTGCCCGGGGTTGTCGACGTCCACGCGCGCGATGACCGCACGGGTGTCGGGATCCACGATGGCCGAGATGTTGGCCACGGTTCCACCGAGTTGCGTGGAGGCTAGGCCGGTCTCCACCTGGGCGGTGTCGCCCACGCGAACCGACGCCAGATCGGAATCCGAAATCTGCGCCATCACCCAGACCCGCGACAGATCGGCCACCGTGAAGCACGGCGTGGTGCCTGCCTGCAGCAGTTGGCCGGGGGTGATCAGCTTCTCGGCCACCGTGCCGGAGATCGGCGCGCGAATGACGCCTCGAACGTGCGATGCCGGTCTGCCGGCGTCGATATCCTTGATCAGCTGTGGATCCGCATCCAGCGAGACGAGGGCCTGCTTTGCGGCGTCGCGGTCGGCGTCGGCGTTGGCCGCATCGGTCTGGGCCTGCTCCTGTTCGCGCGATGAAACGCCTTCGTGCTGGGCCAGGTCCTTGTCCGCGTCGGCAAGCCGACGGAGATTTTTCGCGGAAGCGATGGCCTTGACGTAGGTGCCGACGGCTGCCGCGAAATCCGGCGAATCCACTTCCGCCAGCGGCTCGCCTTTCTTCACGCGCTGGCCTACGGACGCCAACAGACGCGTCACCGGTCCGGAGAACGGTGCCAGCACGCTGGTGGCCTGATCGTTGTCGAAATCCACCGCGCCGGTGGCATCGACCGTCTTGCGGAACTGGGACTGTGCGACGGTGTAGATGTGGATGCTCTTGCGCTGATCAGGCGTCAAGGTGACATTGCCGGGAGTCGTCGCGGTTGTCTGCGCGCCGTTGTCCGCCTTGGCGGAGCACCCGGCGATCATCACAAGCGCGGTCGTCGCCATGCCGGCAGCGACTGCTCCGCACAACCATCCGCCTCGGCGTTCGGCGCCGGGCCTGGCGTCAAAGAATCTGTTTTTCATTTTTTCTCGGGATTTGAATCTGCCTGCATCAGCTCGGCGCGATGCCACCAGCCGCCGCCGAGCGCCTGAAACAGCGCTGCGGTGTCGGCATAACGATTGGCCTGGGCCTGCACGAGGTTGATCTGCGCCTGCAGATCGGCCTGCTCCGCGGTCGACAAGGAGAGATAGCTGGCGTAGCCAGCCTTCCATTGCCGTTGCGACAGGTCCAACGTGACCTTGGCGGCGGCGGCCGCCGCCGCCGCGGACTTCAGGCCTTCGGCATCCTGGTCGAGTGCCACCAGCGTATCGGCGACATTCTGGAAAGCGGTCAGCACCGTGCTGCGGTATTGCTCCGCTGCCACGACGTAGGCGGCCTTCGCAGCACGCTCCTGGTGAAGCAGCGTGCCGCCCTGGAAGATGGGCGCGGTGATCGCTGCACCCAGATCCCAGAAGCCCGTGCCGGCCTTGAACACCTGGCCGATTGCCAGTGCCGTGCTGCCGGCATCTGCCGTCAGCTGGATGTTCGGCAGCCGGTTCGCCGTGGCGATGCCGATCTGGGCACTGGCGACGTGCAGGTTGGCCTCGGCCTGCAGCACGTCCGGCCGCTGTGCCACCAGTGCCGAGGGAAGGCTCACGGGCAGATCGAGCGGCAGTTGCAGGCTCGAAAGCGTGAACTTGTCCGCCGGCGCCTGGCTCGGGAACCGGCCGACCAGCACGGCCAGAAGATCGTGCTGCTGGGCCAGTTGCTTGAGCAGCGGCGGAAGCGTGGCGGTGACTTGCGCCAGTTGCGATTCCTGCGCAGCGACATCCAGCCTGCCGACATAGCCCTTGGCAAGCTGGTAACGCAGGATCTCCAGCATCTTGCCGTTGATGGCGACCATCTGACGGGTCGCATCGATCTGCGCCTCCAACGACGCTTCCTGCACCGCCGCGGCGACGACATTGGTGCTCAACGTGACGTGCGTCGCGATCATCTGGAAACGAACCGCTTGCGCCTGTGCCTCGACGGACTCCACGGTGCGGCGATTCAGGCCGAAAGGATCGAGCGAATACGAAATGCTGACCTGCGGCGTGAACACGCTGTACACGTAGGCGCCCGAGTTCGGCGTGGGCGAGAGGGGCCCTGGCGTCTTCTGGCGGTCGGCCGCGAAGGACGCCGAGACGCTGGGATAGTAGGTGCCACGTTGCGCCAGCGCGTTTTCCCTGGCCTGGGACAACGCGGCCTGCGCCGCCTTCAGGTCCGGGTTGTTGGCAAGAGACTGTTCGATCAGCGCATTGAGCGGCCTGGAATGGAACAGCGTCCACCAGTCGCCGGGAAGGTCGCTGCCTTCGACAAAGCGCTGGGCATCCCCTCCCGTGACACTCGGGGCCGCAGCCGTGGTCGAGAGAGGGTGGTCGGCATAGCCGGCGACATCCGGAGCGGGTGGCTTTCTGAAGTCGGGGCCGACCGTGCAGCCGGCAATCAGCAAGCACGTCACGATCGTCGGGAAAATCGACGGCCGCGACAGTGACGCTTCAGCAACGGGCGAAAGCTCCTCGGCTACCCCATCGGCTGCGCTGCACGTCGGCGCACGGGCGGCGGCGACGGCGGTGGGCTGCTGGAACATGAACTGGTCTCCCGACTCGCGCGCGCAGCGCGTCAGGCGCATGCGGGCATGGGAATCGTCGAGGCGCGCAGCCTTGGCAGGCGGCACGCCGGGTATCGACGGTGTGCGAACCGGATGCCGGACAAGGCCGGCGTGGTTCGATGCGACCGTTGCGCGCGCAAGGCGGGCAACGGGTCGATGGCGTCAGGCGGTGCGGACCGGAGACGCGGGTGGCGCGCGCGAGGCGTAGGGCAGCGCGACGCGCGGCGTGAACGTGCGCACGATCGGCTGCTCGGCGGGGGCGACGGCCGAAGGCGCGACCAGGACGATCGCGCTCGGTGCCGGTGCGGCGCCGCCGAGGGCCGCCGCCAGCAGGCAGGTGGGGCAATCGTGCTCGCCGTTCGCGTGCGGGTCGTCGTGCGACGACGCGGCGCTGGCCACGTGTGTGTACGCGTGCGCCGTCGCGGCAAACTGCGCGCCGCCCAGCGCCAACGCCAAGCCCAGCACCCACGAGAGCGGGTGCCGCGCTATCCAGCGACGAAGGGCTTGCAGCGACATGGGCGAATGGACGAGCCAGCGCGCACGGACGGCGCGAGCAGGCGACACGGTAAATGGCAAGCTTAACGCATCGAGGGCCGGGCACCGCCGGCGCCCAGCCCTCGAAATCGTGTCTCCGTCGCAGCGCGACGCTTATTGTTCGACGAAAGCGCGCTCGATGACGTAGTCGCCCGGCTTGGTCGTGTTGCCTTCGTTGAAGCCGCGCGCCTCCATCATGGCCTTCAGGTCGCGCAGCATCTCGGGGCTGCCGCAGATCATCACGCGGTCTTCGGCCGGGTTCAGCGGCGGCAGGCCGAGGTCGGCGGCGAGCTTGCCGTTTTCCAGCAGCGTCGTGACGCGCCCGGTGTTGCGGAACGCCTCGCGCGTGACCGTCGGGTAGTACAGCAGCTTGCCGCTGAGGATCTCGCCGAGCAGCTCGTGCTTGGGCAGGTGGTCCTCGATGAAGTCGTGGTACGCCAGCTCGTTGACCTCGCGCGTGCCGTGCACCAGCACGACCTGCTCGAAGCGCTCGTAGGTTTCCGGATCGCGGATGATGCTCAGGAACGGCGCGACGCCCGTGCCGGTTGAGAGCAGGTACAGCCGCTTGGCCGGCAGCAGGTAGTCGATCAGCAGCGTGCCGGTGGGCTTGCGCCCGACGATGATGGTGTCGCCGACCTGGATGTGCTGCAGCCGCGAGGTCAGCGGGCCGTCCTGCACCTTGATCGACAGGAACTCGAGGTGCTCCTCGTAGTTCGCGCTCGCGATCGAGTAGGCGCGCAGCAGCGGCTTGCCGTCTTCCTTGCGCAGCCCGATCATCGTGAAATGGCCGTTCGAGAACCGCAGCGAGGTGTCCCGTGTCGTGGTGAAGCTGAACAGGCGGTCGGTCCAGTGATGCACGCTCAGCACGCGCTCTTCGTTGAAGGCACTCATGGTCGGATGTCGGCAGGTCGGGGGAAACCCGCTATTGTCGCAGAGCGGCCTTTCTCGCTAGACCGATAAGCTCAATCGCAAAGGGAATTAGGCGACCGCTTCGGCTTGCAGCCACGCCGAGAAGGCCTGCAGCGCCGGCAACTCGGCCTTGTGCTCCGGGTAGATCAGCGAATAGGCGCGCTGGCCGCTGACGGGCCGCGGCGCGATGTTGACCAGCCGCCCCTGCGCCAGCTCCTCCTGCACGAAGAACGGCGGCGCCAGCGCGACGCCCATGCCGTGCACGGCGGCCTCGGTGAGCATCGAGAACAGCTCCAGGCGCGGCCCGGCCATCGCCTGCGGCACGACCAGGCCGAGGCCGTCGAAGAACTGGCGCCACGCGTACGGCCGGGTCGACTGCTGCAGCAGCGGCAGCTTCGCCCAGTCGGCCGCAGTCCGCGGGCGTTCGGCGGCCAGCGCCGGACTGGCGACGGCGATCAGCGCCTCGGTCATCAGGAAGCGCGTCTCGGTGCCGGGCCAGGCGGCGGAGCCGGTCTCGCCGGCGTGGATCGCGGCGTCGAACGGGGTGTCAGAGAACAGGAACGGGCGCGTGCGAGAGCTCAGGTGCACGACGACGTGCGGGTGTGCGCGCTGGAACGCGGGCAGGCGCGGCAGCAGCCAGCGCGTGCCGAAGGTCGGCACCACGGCCAGCTCCAGCGAGCTGCCGCGGCCGCCGCGGGCCATCAATTCCAGCGTGTCGCGCTCGACCTCGTCGAGCCGGGCGCCGACGCTGCGGCTGTAGTCCAGTCCGGCCTCGGTCAGCATCACGCCGCGGCGCGTGCGGCGGAACAGGCGGACGTCGAGAAAGGATTCGAGCGCGCCGATCTTGCGGCAGACGGCGCTCTGCGTCACCGACAGCTCCTCGGCGGCCTTGGTGAAGCTCTGGTGGCGGGCGGCGGCCTCGAAGGCCTCCAGCGCGCCGGTGGAGGGCAGTTTGCGTCTCATACGGAGTGCGTATTGTGCACAGATCCGTGCGGATAAAGCGGTTGTTCGGGTTGCTTCTGCGTCCTATAGTGCCGGATTCGTGCGAAAGACGCATGCCGTCATCGTCCAGCCTCTTCTCTTCAGAAAGTCCGCCATGAGCTCCTCCCGCGCCAGCTTCCACTGGGACGACCCGCTGCTGCTGTCCGAACAGCTGACCGACGACGAGCGCATGGTGGTCGATTCGGCGCGCGCCTATTGCCAGGACAAGCTCAAGCCGCGCGTGCTCGAGGCGTTCCGCCACGAGAAGATGGATGCGTCGATCTTTCCGGAGATGGGCGCCCTGGGCCTGCTGGGCCCGACGATCCCCGAGCAGTTCGGCGGCGCCGGCCTGAACTACGTCAGCTACGGCCTGATCGCGCGCGAGGTGGAGCGCGTCGACTCCGGCTACCGCTCGATGATGAGCGTGCAGAGTTCCCTGGTGATGGTGCCGATCAACGAATTCGGCAACGAAGCCACCAAGCAGAAGTACCTGCCCAAGCTGGCCACCGGCGAGTGGATCGGCTGTTTCGGCCTGACCGAGCCGAACCACGGCTCCGACCCCGGCAGCATGGTCACGCGCGCCCGCAAGGTCGACGGCGGCTACGCGCTGACCGGCGCCAAGATGTGGATCACCAACTCGCCGGTCGCCGACGTGTTCGTGGTCTGGGCCAAGGACGACGAAGGCGCAATTCGCGGCTTCGTGCTGGAGAAGGGCTGGAAAGGCCTGTCCGCCCCGGCGATCCACGGCAAGGTCGGGCTGCGCGCGTCGATCACCGGCGAGATCGTGATGGATGAGGTGTTCTGCCCGGAGGAGAACGCGTTCCCCGATGTGCGCGGCCTGAAGGGCCCGTTCACCTGCCTGAACTCGGCACGCTACGGCATCGCGTGGGGTGCGCTGGGTGCCGCGGAAGACTGCTGGCACACCGCGCGCCAATACGTGCTCGATCGCAAGCAGTTCGGCAAGCCGCTCGCGGCCAACCAGTTGGTGCAGAAGAAGCTGGCCGACATGCAGACCGAGATCACGCTGGGCCTGCAGGGCTGCCTGCGCCTGGGCCGCATGAAGGACGAGGGCACGGCCGCGGTGGAGATCACGTCGATCATGAAGCGCAACTCCTGCGGCAAGTCGCTGGACATCGCCCGCGTCGCGCGCGACATGCTGGGCGGCAACGGCATCTCCGACGAATTCGGCATCGCGCGCCACCTGGTCAATCTCGAGGTGGTGAACACCTACGAAGGCACGCACGACATCCACGCGCTGATCCTCGGCCGTGCGATGACCGGCATCGCAGCTTTCTGAGTTCGCGATGACGACGTCGCCGCGCGCCTTGCAGGGCATCAAGGTGCTGGACCTCTCGCGCGTGCTCGCGGGCCCGTGGTGCGGCCAATTGCTGGCCGATCTCGGCGCGGACGTCGTCAAGGTCGAGCGTCCCGGCGCGGGCGACGACACGCGCTCGTGGGGTCCGCCGTGGCTGAAGGACGCGGCCGGCGAGCAGACGCGCGACGCCGCGTACTACTTCTGCGCCAATCGCAACAAGCGCTCGGTCACGATCGATATCGCCGAGCCCGAGGGCCAGGCGCTGGTGAAGCGGCTGGCGATGGAGGCCGACGTCGTCCTCGAGAACTTCAAGGTCGGCGGTCTCGAACAATATGGGCTCGACCATGCGAGCCTGCTGAAGATGAAGCCGAGCCTCGTCTACTGCTCGATCACCGGGTTCGGCCAGACCGGGCCGTACGCGCAGCGCGCCGGCTACGACTTCCTGATCCAGGGCATGGGCGGCCTGATGAGCGTCACCGGCCGCGCCGATGGCGAGGAGGGTGCGGGCCCGCAGAAGGTGGGCGTGGCGCTGACCGACGTCCTCACCGGGCTGTACGCCACCGTCGGCGTGCTGGCCGCGCTCGCGCATCGCGACCGCAGCGGCGAGGGCCAGCACATCGACCTCGCGCTGCTGGACGTGCAGGTCGCCTGCCTCGCCAACCAGACCGCCAACTTCCTGATCGGCGGCAACGTGCCGCGCCGCATGGGCAACGCGCACCCGAACATCGTGCCGTACCAGGACTTCCCGACCGCCGACGGCGACATGATCCTGGCGGTCGGCAACGACGGCCAGTTCGCCAAGTTCTGCGAGGTCGCCGGCAAGTCCGCCTGGGCCCGCGACGAACGCTTCGCGACCAATGCGGCGCGCGTGAAGCACCGCACCGAACTGATCACGCTGCTGCGCCAGACGACGGTGATGCGCACGACGCACGAGTGGATCGCCTCACTCGAGTCCGCCGGCGTGCCCTGCGGCCCGATCAATCGCCTCGACGAGGTCTTCGCCGACCCGCAGGTGATCGCGCGCGGCCTGCGCATCGCCCTGCCGCACGCGGTGGCCGGCACGGTGCCTGGCGTCGCCAATCCGATCCGGCTGTCGGCGTCGCCGGTGGCCTACGACCGCGGGCCGCCGGTGCTTGGCGAGCACACGGCGGAGGTGTTGAAGCAGTGGCTGGGCGTCGGCGCCTGAGCCGCGCTCACTCGCTCTCGGAATCCTGTTCGGCCGTGGGGTCCGGCGCCGCCGGCACGCGATAGCTCTCGGTCGCCCAGGCCCCGAAGTCGCCATTGCGGCAGCGGTCGCTGCAGAACGGCCGCGACGGGTTCGACGGGCCGTACTTGCAGGGCTTGCGGCAGGCCGGGCAGGTGATGTCGCGTTCGGGGCCGCTGAGGCCCGGCGGAATGGCGGACGCAGTCATGCCGTGTTCTTTCTCTCTGTCTCGCGGGCGTTCAGGCGCAGAGCGCCAGTTCGAACGCGCAGTCCTCGGTGAGCGGGCGCAGCCGGCCCTCGCCGTCGGCCTTCATCAGGCGGATCGACACCATCAGCCGGTGGCCGCTGATCTCGGGCACCAGGTCGGCCTCGCGCGGCAGCTTGACGCGCAGCAGATGGTAAGTGCGCGCGGTGGGCAGGCTTTGCTGGTACTGGCCGCCGTTGGCCACCACCTTGTGCGGCACGCCGGATTCGCGCAGCAGGCCCAGCAGCAGGTGCAGCGAGACCGACAGCGGCGCCAGCGTGTCCGTCCAGCGCACGAGGTCGGCGCGCCGCTGCTCGGGCGGGTGCTGCTGCCAGGCGTAGTAGGCGGGCAGGTCGAACGCGCAGGTGCCGCCGGGGATGCCGATGCGGCTGCGGATGCTCATCAGCCACTCGTTGGCCGTCAACGCCTGGCCGGCCTTGCCGGGCGATTCGTTGAGGTCCCTGAACGCCACGTCGATGCGCGTGATGACGTCGTCGAGCACGGCCTCGGAGATGGCCGGATTGCCGCGATAGCTCATCAGCTGCTGCTTGTGGCGATCCAGCTCCTTCAGCACGTCGGACTTGAGGTCGGCCCGCGCGGCGACATCCATGATCTCGAACATCGAGGCCAGCGCGTAGTGGTGGTCGACCGGGTCGTCGCGGGCGATGAGGCCGGCCATGCGGTCGAACAGGTGTTCGAGGCGAAGCATCGTGCGGATGCCTTCGTTGAACGGGTATTCGTATAGGACCAAGGCGTTCTCTGGTTCGGCTGTGACCGCGATTGTTTCACACGCGTTACGACCTTCGCTCCCCCAAAGGTGCTCGTGCGCGCAATCTGCAGCTTTGTCCTACAAGAACGCGACAGTTGAAGCGATCAGTTCACGGCCCAGGCGGCCCACAACGCGTCGACTTCGGCGTCCAGCTGCGCCAGCGTGAGGTCTTCGTTGACGATCACCGCGTCCGCGATCGCACGCCGCTGTGCGCGCGAGGCCTGTTGCGCGATCGTCCGTTCGACGGTGTCGGCCGTCCAGCCCGATCGCTGCACCGTGCGCGCCACCTGCGTGGCCTCGGCGCAGTCGACGACCGCGATGCGGTCCACGCGCGCGCGCCACGTGCCCGACTCGGTGAGCAGCGGCACGTCGAAGACGACGGCCTGTCCCGCGCTCGCGCGCGACGCCTGCGCGCGCGTGGCGGAGGCGATCATCGGATGCAGGATGGCTTCGAGCCGCTGGCGTTCGGCCGGCTGGCCGAAGACCAGTGCGCGCATCTTCGCGCGGTCCATCGCGCCGTCGGCGGCGATCATGTCGGCGCCGAAGGCCTCGGCGATCGCGGGGATCGCCGCGCCGCCGGGGGCAGTCAGGCCGTGGGCGACGGCGTCGCTGTCGACCACCAGCGCGCCGAGCGCGGCGAAGCGTCGCGCGACGGTGCTCTTGCCGGAGCCGATGCCGCCGGTCAGGCCGATCTTCAGGCCGGGAAGCTGATGCCGACCCATGACAGCAGGGTGTCGGTGCCGACGAAGATCACGACCAGGCCGCCGCCGGCCAGGAACGGACCGAACGGGTATTGGTGATCGCGATCGTGGCCGGCCAGCAGCTTGCGCGGCAGGTTGACGCACAGCCCGACGATCGACGCCATCAGCATGATCGGCAGGATCGCCTGCCAGCCCAGCCAGCCGCCGAGGGCCGCCAGCAGCTTCAGGTCGCCGCCGCCCATGCCGTCGATGCCGCGCAGCAGGTTGTAGCCCTTCGAGATCAGCCACAACGGGAGGTAGCCCGCGACCACGCCCACGAAGGCCGTGGGCAGCGGAATCGTCCAGCCGAGCGCGGCGACCGCGAGGCCGCCCCACAGCAGCGGATAGGTGAGGTCGTCGGGCAGGTACTTGGTGTCGAGGTCGATCAGCGACATCGAGACCAGCAGCGCGAGGGCCGCGCACCAGGCGAGCGTCACCGGATGCGGGCCGAACTTCCACGCCGCCAGCGCGAACAGCGCGCCGGTGGCCGCCTCGACGAGCGGATAGCGCACGGAGATCGGCGTGCCGCATGCCGAGCACTTGGCGCGCAGCGCGAGCCAGCTCACCAGCGGGATGTTCTCGTACCAGCGGATCTGGTGTCCACAGGCGCCGCAGCGCGAACGCGGCGTGGCCAGCCCGAGCGGCGTCAGGATTTCGAGATGCGCATCGATCGTGCGGCCGGTCTCGGCGATCTCAGCCGGTTGCGGCTTGCCGAAGACCGTCTTCCAGACCTCGCCTTCGCCGAGCATGCCGCCGGCGTCCAGCAGCCACTCGCGCATCATGATGATCGGCTTGCGATGGATCACCACGTTGAGGAAGCTGCCGACCAGCAGCCCGAGGATGCCCAGAACGACGGGAGACCCGCAGAGCGCCCACGGGTCGGAGAGGATCGCGTCCAACGTTCAGACCACTTGGCCGATCTTGAAGATGGGCAGGTACATCGACACGACGATGCCGCCGATCAGCGTACCCAGCACGACGATGATGATCGGCTCCATCAGCGTGGACAGGCCCTTGACCATCTCGTCCACTTCCTCTTCGTAGAACTCGGCGGCGCGCGCCAGCATGTCGTCGAGCGCACCGGACTCCTCGCCGATCGCCGACATCTGCAGCACCATCGTCGGGAAGACGTTGGCGCTGGTCATCGCGGTGGTCAGCGCCGAGCCGGCCGCGACGTCGCGCTGGATCTGCTGCGTGGCCAGCGTGAAGACGAGATTGCCGGCGGTGCCGCCGACGGAGTCGAGCGCCTCGACCAGCGGGACGCCGGCGGCGAACATCGTCGACAGCGTGCGCGTCCAGCGCGCCACGACCGACTTCATCACCAGGTCGCCGAAGATGGGCAGCCTCAGCAGGAGGCGGTCCATGAAGAATTGCATCTTCTCGGATCGCTTCCAGGACTGGATGAAGGTATAGCTGCCGACGACGATGATGAACAGCATCAGCCACCAGTAGTGGATGAAGAAATCGCTCATGGCCATCACGACCAGTGTCGGCGCGGGCAGTTCGGCGCCGAAGGAGGTGAACACTTCCTTGAACGACGGGATCACGAAGATCATGATGACCGTCAGCACGCCGAACGCGACGACGATGACGGACGTCGGGTAGATCAGCGCGGACTTGACCTTCTGCTTGATCGCGATGGTCTTTTCCTGGTACAGCGCGAGGCGGGCCAGCAGCTCTTCCAGGATACCGCCGGCTTCGCCGGCCTCGACCAGGTTGCAGTACAGCGCGTCGAAGTACTGCGGGTGCTTGCGGAACGCCGAAGACAGGCTCGTGCCGGTCTCGACGTCGCCGCGGATCTCGTTGAGCAGGCGGGTCAGGCGCGGGTTCGTGGATCCGCGGCCGACGATGTCGAAGGCCTGGAGCAATGGAACGCCGGCCTTCATCATCGTCGAGAGCTGGCGCGTGAAGATGGCAACGTCCTTCTGCTTGATGGCCTTGCCGCCGCTCAGCCGGCGCTTCTTCACCTTCGTCACCATGATGCCCTGGCGACGCATGCTGGCACTGACCGCCGCTTCGCCGCCGGCACGCAATTCGCCCCGCACGAGCTTGCCGGTGCGGTCCTTGCCTTCCCACTCGAAAATGAAATCCGGGGCGCTCTTCGCCGCCATTGCAGTAGCCATCAGTCCTCCAACCGCCCTGTCGGGCATGGTTGCGCGATTCTGCCTTGGAGAAGGCGTGATGTGAGTCCGACTTGTAAGCGACTCATTCGTTCGTGGCGGAAATGACTTCCTCGAGCGTCGTCACGCCGAGCTTGACCTTGACCAGTCCCGACTCCCGGAGGTTGCGCACGCCGTCGGCGGCCGCGCACTTGGCGATGTCGGTCGCGTTGCCCTGCTGCAGGATGACCTGCTGCATCTGCTCGGTGATCGGCATCACCTGGTAGACGCCGACCCGGCCACGATAGCCGTTGTTGCAATTGGAGCAGCCGACGGCGCGGTACGGGCGCCAGGTGTCGTCCAGCATCTCTTCGGTGTAGCCGGCGCGCAGCAACGATGCACGCGGATAGTCGGCCGGCACCTTGCAGCTCTCGCAGAGGCGACGCACCAGCCGCTGGGCGGTGATGAGCAGGATGGACGACGCGATGTTGAACGGCGCGACACCCATGTTCTGCAGGCGGGTGAGCGTCGTCGGCGCGTCGTTGGTGTGCAGCGTCGACAGCACCATGTGGCCGGTTTGCGCGGCCTTGATCGCGATGTCGGCGGTCTCCAGGTCGCGGATCTCGCCGACCATGATCACGTCGGGATCCTGGCGCAGGAAGGATTTGAGCGCGGCGGCGAAATTCAGGCCGGCCTTGTCGTTGACGTTGACCTGATTGACGCCCGGCATGTTGATTTCGGCGGGATCCTCGACGGTCGAGATATTCACGCCCGGCTGATTGAGCATGTTCAGGCAGGTATACAACGACACGGTCTTGCCGCTACCCGTCGGACCGGTGACCAGCACCATGCCGTACGGCCGCACGATGCAGGCCAGCAGGCGATCCTTTTCCTGTTGCTCGTAGCCGAGGGCCTCGATGCCCAGGCGCGCGCTCGACGGGTCGAGCACCCGGATCACGATCTTCTCGCCGTACAGCGTGGGCAGCGTGCTGACCCGGAAGTCGATCGTCTTCGAGCCGAACTTCAGCTTCATCCGGCCGTCCTGGGGGATGCGCTTCTCGGAGATGTCGAGCCGCGAGATCACCTTGATGCGCGACGCCAGCTTTTCCTTGATGGCGATCGGCGGCTGCGTGATCTCGCGCAGTTCGCCGTCGACGCGGAAGCGCACGCGGTAGTTGAATTCGTAGGGCTCGAAGTGCAGGTCGGACGCGCGCAGGTTGATCGCGTCGATCAGCATCTTGTGCAGGAACTTGACGACCGGCGCGTCCTCGACCTCGCTGGCGACGTCGGTCTTTTCCTGCGCTGCAGCCGGATCCTCGTCGGTGACCTCGAACTCGAAGTCGGAGGAGACCAGGGCCTCCATCGACTGCGTGGTGGTGGTCTGCTGATCGGAGACCAGGCGCATCAGCTTGTCGTACTCGACGACGATCCACTCGGGCGCGAGCTGCGTGGCGAACTTGATGCGCTCGACGGCCTCCTGGTCGGTCGGGTCGGCGCAGGCGATGAACAGGCGGCCGCCGCGCTTGCCGAGCGGGAAGATGCGGTATTGGGAGACGAGCTTGGCGTCGACGATGCCTTGCGGCAACTGCTTCGGGTCGACGGCGTCCAGATCGAGCAGCGGCACGGCCAGCGCGGTCGACAGCGCATGTGCCAGCGCCAGCGGCTTCATCGTGTTGGTCTCGATGAGCTGCGCCACGAACGAGCTGCGCTTGTCGTGCGCCGCCTTGGTCAGATCCTCGGCGGCCTTCGCGTCGATGCGACCCGCGCGCACGAGAATTCGTGCAACCCCCGAGAGGTTGGTTTGTGGTGCGTCGAGGAAAGTGTCAACTGCCATCGTCGGGGAGCCGCAGGGGTGTGGTGGGCGCGCATTGGCGCCAGACGGCGATCATCGCCGATGAAAAAGGTGAAGTAAATCGCGATAAGCCTACGATAACCCGCTCGTTTCCCGCCAGCGTCAAAAGCTTCTTGAATCGTCAGTTAATTCGCGGAATCCAGTGAAAATAGATTCAGGAAGTAACTCGACGGTTGAAACGACAAAAGGAGCCCGAAGGCTCCTTTGTCGTGGTGCGTCGGAACCGAAGGCTCCGCGCGGTTGGCGAAACGCCGACCAGGTCGACGAACCGCTTTCATGATCTGGTCGGGGTGAGAGGATTCGAACCTCCGGCCTCTACGTCCCGAACGTAGCGCTCTACCAGGCTAAGCTACACCCCGATGTTTCAGCGAAGCTGATAAGCCTCCGACGTTGCCCTTTCGGACGTTTCGTTCGATCCGCTGCACTGCTTTCGGTGCAGCGTTTCGCTGAGCTAAGCATTCTCGCACAATTTTTGGAGCGCCGACAAGAGCCGGCGCCGCGAGACGCCTCAGGATGAGCGTTCCACCGACTTCAGGCACAGCTCCAGCAGCAGCATCTTCGCGTCGGAATCGGGCAGTGCCGCGAGCTGCTCGCGCGCATGGTCGGCCTCGCGGCGGGCGGCCTCGCGCGTCGCGTCGATCGCGCCGGTGCGGCGCACGATCTGCACGATCTCGCCGAGGCGCTCGACCTCGCCCTGCTCGATGGCGTGCCGGATCAGCGCGCTTTCCTCCAGCGTGCCGTGCGACATCGCGAACAGCAGCGGCAGCGTCGGCTTGCCTTCGCGCAGGTCGTCGCCGACGTTCTTTCCCAACGCGGCAGGGTCGCCCTCGTAGTCGAGCAGGTCGTCGATCAGCTGGAACGCCGTGCCCAGCGAGCGGCCGAAGTTGGCGCAGGCGTCCTCGATCTCGCGCGGCGCGTCGGCGATGACCGCGCCCAGGCGGGCGCTGGCCTCGAACAGCTTGGCCGTCTTGTAGCGGATCACGCGCAGGTAGTCCTCGACGGCCAGATCGGCGTCGTGCATGTTCATCAGTTGCAGGACTTCGCCTTCGGCGATGACATTCGTGGCGTCGGCCAGCACGTCCAGCACGCGCATGCGGCCCACTTCCACCATCAGCTGGAAGGCGCGCGAGTAGAGGAAGTCGCCCACCAGCACGCTGGCCGCGTTGCCGAACAGCGCGTTGGCGGTGGCGCGGCCGCGGCGCAGCGCGGATTCGTCGACGACGTCGTCGTGCAGCAGCGTGGCGGTGTGGATGAATTCGATGATCGCCGCCAGCTCGAAGCGGCTGTCGCCGGCGAACGAGAGGGCGCGCGAGAACAGCAGCACCAGGCGCGGACGGATCCGCTTGCCGCCGGCGCCGACGATGTAGTTCGCGATCTGGTCGACGAGCGCGACTTCGGACGTCAGCCGGCGGCGGATCACGTCGTCGACGGCCTGCATTTCGGCAGCCATCGGATCGGCGGGCAAGGGCGCGTGGGTGAGGGGGGCGTTCACGTCGGTTCGCGGAAGGGGGAATGGGCCATTATAGGAAGCCCGGAGGCCCGGCAGCCTGTCTCCGCGGGACGCTTTGACGTTTCAACTGCTCAATGTTATGATCGAGGGCTTCGCCGACCAATGGCGGTCCAAGCGTGTCTGGGCTGGGTGTTACCGCATGACCACATGTGGAACGTTCCTGGCCGGGGCGACTCCCTCGAAATTCAAGTTTCGACCGCGTCGTCCGGGAGGCAGGCAGCGCCGACCCAAGCCGTCGGACGGCGATGAAGTCAACTGAAAGGTCATATATGTACGCGGTCGTAAAAACCGGTGGCAAGCAATACAAGGTTGCAGCCGGCGAAAAGATTAAGGTAGAACAGATTGCTGCGGACGTTGGCCAGGAAATCGTGTTGGACCAGGTTCTCGCTGTCGGAAACGGCGCGGAACTGACGGTCGGCGCGCCCCTGGTCGCCGGTGCGAGCGTGAAGGCTACCGTGGTTGCTCAAGGCAGGCACGACAAGGTTCGCATCTTCAAGATGCGCCGTCGCAAGCACTACCAGAAGCATGGCGGTCATCGCCAGCACTTCACCGAACTCGAGATCTCGTCGATCGTCGCGTAAGCGGCCGGTCCACCTGAACTCATTGCACAGGAGCTAATGCACCATGGCACAGAAAAAAGGCGGCGGTTCGACCCGGAACGGCCGCGACTCCCAACCGAAGATGCTCGGCGTGAAGCGCTACGGCGGTGAAACGGTCTCGGCCGGTTCCATCATCGTCCGCCAACGCGGCACCAAGTTCCACGCCGGCGAGAACGTCGGCATGGGCCGCGACCACACCCTGTTCGCGCTGGTCGACGGCAAGATCTCGTTTGCCACCAAGGGCAGCCTGAACCGCCAGACCGTGTTCGTGACCCCGCTGTAAAACGCGGTTTCGCCTTCATTTCGGTTTGCGTGAGCCCCGGCATGCCGGGGCTTTCTCGTTTATTGTTCTGAAATGTTGGCGGCGCCGCCGCAAGGAAGTACCTCCCATGAAATTCGTTGATGAAGCCGTAATCGATATCGCCGCCGGCAACGGCGGCGCAGGCTGCATGAGCTTCCGTCGTGAGAAGTGCATTCCGTTCGGCGGCCCCAACGGCGGCAACGGCGGCAAGGGCGGCAGCGTCTGGTTCGTGGGCGACCGCAACCTGAACACGCTGATCGACTACCGCTACGCCCGCCGTCACGAGGCGCGCAACGGCGAGGCCGGGCGCGGCTCCGACCAGTTCGGCGCGGCGGCCGAAGACATCGTGCTGGCAGTGCCGGTCGGGACCATCGTCAAGGATTTCGAGACCGACCAGATCCTGGCCGAACTCATCGAGCCCGATGTCCCCGTGCTGCTCTGCAAGGGCGGCGACGGCGGCTTCGGCAACCTGCACTACAAGACCAGCACCAACCGTGCGCCGCGCCAGAAGACGCCGGGCTGGCCCGGCGAAGAGAAGAAGGTGCGCCTGGAACTGCGCGTGCTGGCCGACGTCGGCCTGCTGGGCATGCCCAACGCCGGCAAGTCGACGCTGATCACCGCGATCTCCAACGCGCGGCCGAAGATCGCCGACTATCCGTTCACGACGCTGCACCCGAACCTCGGCGTCGTGCGCGTCGCCCCGGAGAAAAGCTTCGTCGTCGCCGACATCCCCGGGCTGATCGAGGGCGCTGCCGAAGGCGCCGGCCTCGGCCACCAGTTCCTGCGCCACCTGCAGCGCACGCGCCTGCTGCTGCACGTCATCGATGCCGCTCCGGTCGACGACGGCGTCGATCCGGTCAAGGAAGCCAAGGCCTTGGCCAAGGAGCTCGAGAAGTATGACCCCGAGTTGGCTGCGAAGCCGCGCTGGCTCGTCCTCAACAAGCTGGACATGGTGCCCGCGGAAGATCGCGCCGCGCGCTGCAAGGACATCGTCAAGCGCCTGAAGTGGAAGGGGCCCGTGTTCGAGATCTCCGCGCTCGCGCGCGAAGGCCTGCAGCCGATGCTGCACGCGATCTTCGAGCATGTGCACGCCCAGGTCGAACAACCGGCACCGCCGGTCGATCCGCGCTTCGAGGCCGAGAAGCCGAACGTCGCGCCGGTCGTCGACGAGACGGTGCGCCCGGTGCGGGCTGCGAAGAAGGTCGTCGCCAACGCCGCCAACGCCGCCAACGCCGCCAAGGCCGACAACGACGAGCCGGTCGACCCGCGCTTCGCGCCGATCGAGCCGGAGCCCGAGCTCGAGAGCGAAGGCGCCGCGCGCGTCGTGTCCACCCGGCGTCGCACGCGCGCCGCATGACCTCCGGTGCTGACCTCGACGTCAACGACGAGCTGCGCAACGCGCGCCGCATCGTCGTCAAGGTCGGCTCCAGCCTGGTCACCAACGAAGGCCGCGGCGTCGATGCCGAGGCCATCGGCAACTGGTGCCGCCAGATGGCCGCGCTCGGCCTGGCCGGCCGCGAGATCGTGATGGTGTCCTCCGGCGCGATCGCCGAAGGCATGAAGCGGCTCGGCTGGACGACGCGCCCGAAGGAGCTGCACGAGCTGCAGGCGGCCGCGGCCGTCGGCCAGATGGGCCTGGCGCAGATGTACGAGAGCAAGCTGCGCGAGCACGGCTTCGGCAGCGCGCAGGTGCTGCTGACGCACGCCGACCTGGCCGACCGCGAGCGCTACCTCAACGCGCGCTCGACGCTGGTGACGCTCCTCGGGCTCAAGGTGATCCCGGTCATCAACGAGAACGACACCGTCGTCACCGACGAGATCAAGTTCGGCGACAACGACACCCTCGGCGCGCTGGTGGCCAACCTCGTCGATGCCGACGCCTACGTGATCCTCACCGACCAGCCCGGCCTCTACACCGCCGATCCGCGCAAGCACCCCGACGCGACCTTCGTCGCGCGCGCCCGCGCGGGCGATCCCGAGCTCGAGCGCATGGCCGGCGGCGCCGGCTCGGCGATCGGCCGCGGCGGCATGCTGACCAAGATCCTGGCCGCCAAGCGCGCGGCGGGCTCGGGCACCAGCACCGTGATCGCCTGGGGCCGCGAGAGCGACGTGCTGCTGCGTCTGGCCGCCGGCGAGCCCATCGGCACGCTGCTGGTCGCGCAGACGGCCAAGGTCGCGGCGCGCAAGCGCTGGATGGTCGACCACCTGCAACTGCGCGGGGCGGTGGTCGTCGACGACGGCGCGGCGATCAAGCTGCGCGAGGAAGGCAAGAGCCTGCTGCCGATCGGCGTGCGCGAGGTCGAGGGCGAGTTCCATCGCGGCGACGTCATCGCCGTGCGCTCGCTCGACGGCCGCATGGTGGCGCGCGGCCTGGCCAACTACTCGTCGGCCGAGGCGCGCCTCATCGCGCGCAAGCCGTCATCGCAGATCGAAGCTGCGCTCGGCTACGCGAACGAGCCCGAGCTGGTGCATCGGGACAACCTCGTCCTGGGTTGAACGGCGCCTCAGCGCGCCGCGAGATCGTCGGCGGGCGGACGCTGATCCAGCCGCGCTTCGCCGCCGTCGACCGCGTCCTCCGGCAGATCGCTCTGCGGATCATGATCGTCGCGCGGGCCGCGCGGGCCGCCGCGCAGGTAGCGGTTGTGATAATTGGTCTTCGGCAGGAAGCGCGCGAGCTCGGTCAGCGCCAGCTGGTAGACGCCGCGCTTGAACTCGATGACGACGTCCAGCGGCACCCAGTAGTCGTTCCAGCGCCAGGCGTCGAACTCGGGATGGTCGGTGGCGCGCAGGTTCATGTCGCTGTCGCGGCCCAGCAGCTTGAGCAGAAACCAGATCTGCTTCTGGCCGCGGTAGTGCCCGCGGGCGTCCTTGCGGATGTAGTGCTCGGGCACCTCGTAGCGCAGCCAGTCGCGAGTGCGCGCCAGAATTTTCACGTGCTCGGGCACCAGCCCCACTTCCTCGTGGAGCTCTCGGAACATCGCCTGCTCGGGCGACTCGCCGTATTTGATGCCCCCTTGCGGGAATTGCCAGGAATGCGTTCGCAGACGCTTTCCCCAGAACACCTGGTTGCGCGAGTTGAGCAGCACAATGCCGACGTTGGGCCTGAAGCCCTCTCGGTCGAGCATAATCTGACCCCGATTCTTTAACTGTGGACATTATTGCACCGGCGGTACACAAAACACGAGTTCGCGTTTTTCCGCATGCCGCCGGGAAGAATCGTGATTCCTTGATGACAACCCGGTAACCTTGCGCCCATGAAAGCCACCCAGTTCTTCGTTTCCACGCTCAAGGAAGCCCCCGCCGATGCGGAAGTGACCAGCCACAAGCTCATGACCCGCGCGGGCATGATCAAGAAGCTCGGTACCGGCATCTACAACTACATGCCGATGGGCCTGCGCGTCATTCGCAAGGTCGAGAACATCGTGCGCGAGGAGATGAATCGCGCCGGTGCCGTCGAACTGACCATGCCGGTCGTCCAGCCGGCCGAGCTGTGGGAAGAAAGCGGCCGTTTCAGCAAGATGGGGCCGGAGCTGCTGCGCCTGAAGGATCGCCACGACCGCGATTTCGTGATGCAGCCCACCTCGGAAGAGGCCGTCACCGACATCGCGCGCCAGGAGCTGCGCAGCTACAAGCAGCTGCCGAAGAATTTCTACCAGATCCAGACCAAGTTCCGCGACGAGCGCCGTCCGCGCTTCGGCATCATGCGCAGCCGCGAGTTCACGATGAAGGACGCGTACTCGTTCGACCGCGACCTGCCCGCCGCCATCGAAAGCTACAAGGTGATGCGCAACGCCTACCGCGCGATCTTCGACCGCTTCGGCCTGAAGTACCGTGCCGTCGCCGCCGATTCCGGCGCGATCGGGGGCGACACGTCCGAAGAGTTCCAGGTCATCGCCGACACCGGCGAGGACGCGATCGTCTATTGCCCGACGTCCGAATACGCGGCCAACATCGAGGCCGCCGAAGGCGTCGCGCTGATCGCCGTGCGTGGCGCCCCGACCGAGTCGCTGACGAAGACGCCGACGCCGGGCAAGAGCACCTGCGCCGACGTCGCCACGCTGCTGGGCCTGCCGCTGGATCGAACAGTGAAGTCGCTGGTGCTCGCCACCGACGAGCTGGACGACAAGGGCGACGTCAAAAAGGTCACCGTTTGGCTCCTGCTGCTGCGCGGCGATCACGACATGAACGAAGTCAAGGTCGGCAAGATCGCCGGCCTGAAGGAGGGATTCCGCTTCGCCACCGTCGCCGAGATCGAGGAGCACTTCGGCTGCAAGCCCGGCTACCTGGGTCCGATCGGCCTGAAGAAGCCGGTCAAGGTCATCGCCGACCGCACCGTCGCCAACATGAGCGACTTCATCGTCGGCGCCAACGAACCCGACTTCCACTACACCGGCGCGAACTGGGTGCGCGACATGCCAGAGCCCGATGTCGTGGCCGACATCCGCAACGTCGTCGCCGGCGATCCGTCACCCGATGGCCAGGGCGTGCTCGCCATCGATCGAGGCATCGAGGTCGGCCACGTCTTCGTGCTGGGCACCAAGTATTCGAAGGCGATGAACGCCACTTTCCTCGACGAGACGGGCAAGCCGCAGCCGTTCGAGATGGGCTGCTACGGCATCGGCGTCACGCGCATCGCGGCCGCCGCCATCGAGCAGAACAACGACGCCCGCGGCATCATCTGGCCGGTGGCGCTGGCGCCGTTCACGGTGGTGATCTGCCCGATCGGCTACGACCGCAACGCCGAGGTCAAGGCCGCCGCCGACAAGCTGCATGACGAGCTGCTGGCCGTGGGTGTCGACGTGATGCTGGACGACCGTGGCGAGCGCCCGGGCGCGATGTTCGCCGACTGGGAGCTGATCGGCATCCCGGTGCGCGTGGTGATCTCGGACCGCGGCCTGAAGGAAGGCCAGCTCGAGGTGCAGGGCCGCCGCGAGGACAAGGCCAGCAGCGTGGCCGTCGCCGACATCGTGGCCGACGTGCGAGCCCGCCTGGCGGCATGACGTTGTTGCGGGCGGTTCGGCGCGGCGCCGTCGTGCGCCTCGTCGCCGGCGCGTTCGCGCTCGCGTGCGTGGCGCGCGCGCACGCGGGCGCGCAGGTCGAGGAGCCGCTGGCGGACTCGGTGCGCACCGCGCTCACCGCCGCCATCGCCGGCAGCGCGCCGCCGCCCGAGCTGAAATTCGACAACATCGACCAGCGCCTGGCCTACCTGCGCTGGCTCGGCGCGATGAGCGAGCGGCTCAAGAAGAACAAGAGCGAGGGCCACGAGCGCATCGAGTTCCTGCAGACCGTCTGGTACGAGAGCAAGCGCGCGGGCCTCGAGCCGGCGCTGGTGCTCGGGCTGATCCAGGCGGAGAGCGGCTTTCGCAAGTACGCGATCAGCAGCGCCGGCGCGCGCGGCTACACGCAGGTGATGCCGTTCTGGGCGCGCCAGATCGGCGACGGCGACGCCGCGCGCCTGTTCGTGATGCAGGTCAACCTGCGCTTCGGCTGCGTGATCCTGCGCCACTACCTCGACGCCGAGAAGGGCGACCTGTTCATGGCGCTGGGCCGCTACAACGGCAGCCGCGGGCAGGCGGCGTATCCGGACATGGTGCTGGGCGCGCGCAAGCGCTGGGAGTGGACGGATCCGCGCACGGTGGCAGCGTCCGCGGCCTCGGCGCCTCGCTAGCGGTCGTTCCAGCGCCGCGAAGCAGCGCCGGCCCGCAGCCTTTGAAGCGTTGCCGGCTGCGCCGGCGTCGCGTCAGAGTCCGTTCCAGCGCCGCGGCGTGGCACCCGCGACGCCCAGCATCTCGATGACGCGTTCGACCGTGTCGTCCACCATCTCCGCGATCGTCTGCGGCCTGTTGTAGAACGCCGGCAACGGCGGGAAGACGACGCCGCCCATCTCGGTGACGGCGGTCATGTTGCGCAGGTGGGCCAGGTTGAACGGCGTCTCGCGCACCATCAGCACGAGGCGGCGGCGTTCCTTGAGCATGACGTCGGCGGCGCGCGTCAGCAGGTTGTCGCCGAACCCGTGGGCGATCGCCGCGAGCGATTTCATCGTGCACGGCGCGACCACCATCGCCTGCGCGCCGAAGCTGCCGCTGGCGATGCAGGCGCCGATGTCGCCGACCGGCCAGGCGTGCGTCGCCTTGGCGGCGAGCTCGTCGCGCGACAGGCCCAGCTCGTGGTGGGCGTTGATCACGCCGGACGGCGTGACGACCAGGTGCGTCTCTGCCCCCAGCTCGCCGAGACGCTCCAGCAAACGCACGCCGTACGCGGCGCCCGACGCACCGGTGATGCCGACGATGATCGCCGGTGAGGCGTCCATCAAGCCGGCGTCCTGCGGACTTCGCTGCGAGCGCCTTCGGGTGGCCGGGCGGCGCTCACTCAGGCGGCCAGCAGCGGCTGCAACTCGCCGGCTTCGTACATCTCCATCAAGATGTCCGACCCGCCGATGAACTCGCCGTTGACGTAAAGCTGCGGGATCGTCGGCCAGTTGGCGTATTCCTTGATGCCCTGGCGCACTTCGCCGTCTTCCAGCACGTTGACCGTCTTCAGGTCGGTCACGCCGCAGGCCTTCAGGATCTGGATCGCACGCCCCGAGAAACCGCATTGCGGGAACTGGGCGGTGCCCTTCATGAACAACACGACGTGGTTGTTCTTCACGAGATCATCGATGCGTTGCTGGACGTCGGACATGGCAGTGCAATTCGGAGATGGCGCACGCGGGCGCGGATGTGCCGTTTATAAGCCAAACAGCCGGTCTGCGCAGGTAAAAGGCTTCCCGGACGCCCCGGTAAGGTGCGTCAGAACGAGTAGCGGACGTTGACCGCCATCACCGGCGCCCAGTGCAACTGGTTGTTGACGTCGTCCAGCCCGCTGGGGCTGTTGAACAGGCCGTGGCCGTGCGCCTGCGACGCCAGGCCGAAGTCGGCGTTCAGGCTCAGCTGGCTGTTGAACCAGAGGTGGCTGTAGCCGAGACCGATGTAGGGCAGGCTTTGCAGCGGGTCGGGCCGCGCGTCGTACAGCGACAACGGCTGCGACAGTCCCACGAGGCCGGTGCTGGCGCGCAGGCCGCCGGCCAGAGGGCCGAGGGTCGGGCCCATGCTGCCCTGGCTCGCGTCGAAGAAGTAGTAGTCGCCGAACACGCGCAGGCTGCCGTTCGTCGAACGATTGCTTGTGAGCGCATACTCGGCCGCTGTGTGCTGCTGGTATGCGCCTTCTTCGGCACGCAGGAGCGATCCCTGCGCGTGGGCACCGATCGTCAACAGCGCGAGGGCTGCCGTCGTGGCGACCCGGTGGCTGGCGCGCACTGGGCGCCCTGTCGAAGTTGCATGTCCCATGGTCGGCTCCAGAAATGCCCTGTGGGCAAAAAACCAGACTCCAGAAAATCGATGCTACGCCTATTGCCGTGTTGGTGATATCGGCAAACGGTGTGCAATTCCCAGTCTGATTACCTCCTGTGACTTTGCTGAGACGCCGTCACGATAGCGGGGATTTGTCGCTTGCGTGCGGGCCCGCGAGGCCTTACAAAGAGGAGATACGCCGGCCGCCGGTGCAGCGTGCGCGGCCCTCGATATCCACCCGAGTGGATACCTCGCCGAAGCCCGCTCGTTGCAGGATCGCCTGCACCGCCGGCGCCTGCACCCACCCGTGCTCGAACAGCAGCCAGCCGCGCGCGCGCAGCCGGTGGCGCGCGCCTTCGGCGATGCGGCGGATGTCGGCGAGGCCGTCGTCGTCGGCGACGAGCGCGGACAGCGGCTCGTGCGTCAGCGCCGCCAGGTGCGGGTCGTCGGCCGCGATGTAGGGCGGGTTGCTGACGACAAGGTCGAACGTCGGGACGTCCGCCTCGCCGGCCAGCGCATCCCACCAATCGCCTTGCGCGAAACGAACGTCCAGCGCCAGGCGTTGCGCGTTCGCGCGCGCGACCGCCAACGCGTCCGCGCTGCGCTCGCCTCCCCACACGTGGGCGCGCGGGCAGGCGTTCTTCAGCGCCAGCGCGATCGCGCCGCTGCCGGTGCCCAGATCCAGCACCGCCGGCCGCGCGGCCTCGCCCAGCGCGCCGTCCAGCAGTTCGAGCGCCCACTCGACCAGCGTCTCGGTGTCGGGACGCGGCACCAGCACCGCGTCGTTGACGGCCAGCGTCAGTCCATGGAACTCGCGCTCGCCGACCAAATAGGCGAAGGGCTCGCCGGCCGCGCGACGCAGGGCGAGGGCCTGGAAAGCCGCGGCGCGATCGTCGGCCAGCATGTCGTCGCCATGCGTCAGCAGCCACGCGCGCGACTGCCCCAGCACGTGGGCCAGCAGCAGGTGCGCGTCCAGCCGTTCGACGCCGCGCGAGCGCGCGTCGCGCAACGCGGCGTCGATGGTCGTCAAGCGCCCGACTCCAGCGCCGCCAGCTGCTCCTGCGCCCGCGCGGCGCGCAGCGCGCCGACGACCTCGCCGAGGTCGCCCTCCATCACCGCAGCCAGCTTGTAGAGCGTCAGGTTGATACGGTGGTCGGTCAGCCGACCTTGCGGGAAGTTGTAGGTGCGGATGCGGTCGGAGCTGTCGCCCGAGCCGATCAGGCTCTTGCGCTCGGCGGCGTCGCGCGCCTCGCGTTCCGCGCGCTCGCGGCCCTGCAGGCGCGCGAGCAGCACGGTCATCGCCTTGGCCTTGTTGCGGTGCTGCGAGCGGTCGTCCTGGCACTCGGCGACGATGCCTGTCGGCACGTGGGTGATGCGCACCGCGCTGTCCGTCTTGTTGATGTGCTGGCCGCCGGCGCCGCTGGCACGGAAGGTGTCGATGCGCAGCTCGGACGGGTTGAGCGTGACTTCGGCGGTCGCGTCGGGCTCGGCCAGCACGGCGACGGTGCAGGCGCTGGAGTGCACGCGGCCCTGGGTCTCGGTGGCGGGGACGCGCTGCACGCGGTGGCCGCCCGACTCGAAGCGCAGCTGGCCGTAGACGCCGTCGGTGGCGGCGGCCAGTCCGCGCGCGCCGGACGGATTCTCCAGCCGCACGACCACTTCCTTGAAACCGCCGAGATCGGACTGGCTCTCGCTCATGATCTCGCTGCGCCAGCCCTGGCGCTCGGCGTAGCGCAGATACATGCGCAGCAGGTCGGCCGCGAACAGCGCCGACTCCTCGCCGCCGCTGCCGGCGCGGATCTCGACGAAGGCCGGCCGCGCGTCGTCCGGGTCGCGCGGCAGCAGCGTGGCCTGCAGCGCGGCGTCCAGCGTCGCGAGGTCGTTGTCGCAGGCGGCGATCTCCTCGCGCGCCATCGCCGTCATGTCGGCGTCGTCGTCGCCGGCGTCCAGCATCTCCTGCGCGGTGGCGCGGTCGGCCTCGCGCTGCGTGAAGCGGCGGTACAGCTCGACGATCTCCGAGGCCTCGGCCTGCTCGCGCGACAGCTCGCGGAACTTGTTCATGTCGGCGGTCGACGCCGGATCGGCCAGGCGCGCGTCGAGCTCCTGCAGGCGCATGCCCAGGCGTTCGAACTGTTGGCGGAGCGTGTCTTTCATGGGCGGATCGGAAAGGGGAAGCGAGCGGACGGCCTGCGTGGCGCAGGCCCGAAGTGCGGCGTCGACGGCGACGCCCGAGCAGCCTCGCTTCGCTACAGGCCCGGATCGGCCGGATCGCGCGGCGCCGCGCGCAGGAACAGCCGCGTGACCGCGTCCGTCACCCGGTGGCGCTGCTCGCCCTCGCTGGTGCGCAGCTCCGCGAGCGCGCCGTGCAGCATCTTTTGCGTGAGCGCGCGGCTCATCGCCTCGAGCACGGCGTCGACCGACTCTCCCTTGGCCAGCGCCTTGCGGGCACGTTGCAGCTCGGCGCTGCGCCAGTCGTCGGCCTGGCGGGTGAGGGCCTGGATCAGCGGCACCGTGGCGCGTTGATCCAGCCAATGCGAGAAGCCCAGCACGCCGGCATCGATGATGGCCTCGGCCTGTTCGACGGCCGCCTGGCGCTTCGCGCCGGCGCTGCGCACGAGCTCGGACAGGTCGTCGACGGTGTACAGGTAGACGTCGCGCTGCTGCGCCACCTCGGGCTCGATGTCGCGCGGCACGGCGAGATCGAGCATGAACATCGGGCGGCGCTTGCGCGTCTTCAGCGCGCGTTCGACGGCGCCCAGGCCGATGATGGGCAGCGTGCTGGCGGTGCAGGACACGACGATGTCGAATTCGTGCAGCCGCGTGGGCACGTCGGCCAGGCGCAGCGCCTGCGCGCCCAGGCGCACGGCCAGCTTCTCGCCGCGCTCCAGCGTGCGGTTGGCCACGGCCATCAGCTTGGGTGTGCGCGCCGCGAAATGCGTGGCGACCAGCTCGATCATCTCGCCGGCACCGACGAACAGCACGCTCAGCTTGTCGAGATCGCCGAACAGCTGCGTGGCCTGGCGCACCGCGGCGGCGGCCATGCTGATCGAATGCGCGCCGATCTCGGTGGACGTGCGTACTTCCTTGGCGACCGAGAACGAGCGCTGGAACAGCTGGTGCAGTGTCGTGCCGAGCGTGCCGGCCTGGCCGGCCTCGCGCACGGCCTGTTTCATCTGGCCGAGGATCTGCGGTTCGCCCAGCACCATCGAATCGAGGCCGGAGGCGACGCGGAACACGTGGCGGGCGGCCTCGCGGTTCTCCAGCACGTAGCTGTGGTCGAGCAACTGGGCGCCTGTGACGCCGCCCTGCGCGGCCAGCCAGTCGGCCGCCGGACGCACCAGCGACGAGTCCTGCCCCGGGAAGGCGACGTAAAGCTCGGTGCGGTTGCAGGTGGACAGCAGCGCCACTTCCGGCGCGCCGACCACCACGCCGCCGACGTTCGGACGCCCGAACTGCCCCACCAGAGCCTTCAGGGCCGGGGACAATTGCTCGAGCGGAAACGCGAAGCGCCCGCGCAGGTCGATGGGCGCGGTCTGGTGGTTGAGGCCCAACGCGAACACAGACATGCCAGCATTATAAAATTAGGCCGCTGCCGGCGGGTGACCGTTGGTCTTTCTCCCCTCGCCGCTCCGCCATGGAGCCGCCCGATTCCCTGATTTTTCGCAAGCAACGCCTCTTGGACGCCCTGGACCTGTTCTGGCACATCGCCAACTTCGTGCTGCCTGCCGTGGCCGTGGGCGCGCTCACGGCCGCGTTGTGCAAGCTGTTCTGGCGCCGCGGCCTGGCTCGCACGTCCTGGTTCACGCTCGCGTGGCAGGCCAGCGCGGCCGGGTTGGTGGTGCTGGTCACCGGTCTGGTGATCACGGGCCATGACGGCCGCATGATCACCTACGCCGGGCTCGTGATCGCCTGCGCGCTGGTGCCCTGGTTCAAGGCGGCGAAGTAGCCGTCAGAACCAGATCTCGAGCTGCGCGCCGTACGACACGGCGCTGGTCTTGTTGGCCGGGAAGCCGTAGTTGTTGTTGGTGTCCTCGGCGGCGGCCTTGTTGTAGTCGGCGTAGGTCACGTACAGGCGC